>Ga0326727_10000674_pt1 | contig 137307 bp, 124 predicted proteins | sample MB2enrmetagenome_FD_207643 | JGI IMG/M metagenome (GOLD analysis project Ga0326727, IMG submission 207643) | Lab enriched peat soil microbial communities from McLean, Ithaca, NY, United States - MB29MY | ecosystem: Environmental > Terrestrial > Soil > Wetlands > Peat | place: USA: New York... | reverse complement strand
GGCCCGGCAATAGCCCCTCGATGCGTTCCCACTGATCGTCCCGCAGCCCGTAGCGATGCACCCCCATACTGCAAAATTACTGGCTGGTAGTTTCACTGCATATAACCAATTTGATGACACGGCCTAGCCGAATCCAATCCGTATATGCCCCTGGAGATTGCCTCGCCCGCAACCTTGACTGCCCGTCTGTCCGCGCCGGTCCGCCGCATGGATTGGTACCGTGGGCTGCGCGCGGCCGTGGCCCTGTCGGCGCCGCTGGTGGTGGGCGATCTGGCGCACAACGATCTTTTTGGATGGGCGGCGCTGGGCGGTTTTGAGGCCATCATCGCCGACACCGGCGGCTCCTACCGGCGGCGGCTAGGTAACCTGGCCGCGCTCTCTTGGGGCGGCGCGCTACCTGGCCGCGAGTTTGACCGCCAACCGCAACTACCTGAGCGAGTTAACCGGTTTTTGGCGCAATCCGCCGGCGGGCCGCAACCGCGCCTGGCGGCCGCTGGCCCACGCGCGCCGGGCCGCCGGACTGGCCCATAACGATACCGAAGAGTCCCTGGACCGGCTGCTGGCCGAAAGCTGGCCCCGGCGGCGGCCGCTGGCTCACTTTGCCGTCTCGTTTGTCACCTACCTGCGCCGGTTTACGCAATCCATCACCACGCTGGCGGCCCTGGACGGGGAATGGGGTTGGAAGCAATCGCCGGCCACCCAGAGCCGCCTGGCGCTGCTCTCCAGCCAGTTGGTCTGGATCGAACAGCAGGTCAGTAGCGGCACGCTGCGCGAGGACTGGCCGGAGACAGCCCGCCGCCACGGTCACTGGCGACGAACCAGCCACGCAGCATCCCGGCCAGCGGCAATTGCAGCGGCTGGGACACCAAGTGCTGATTTTGCGCAGCCAGCTGCGCAGCCTGCGCGAGCAGGGCTGGCTTCCCGCTTCCCAGAACTGACCGCGCGGCCGGGCCCGAAGCGCTCTTTTCCCGGCGAAATGCCCCCCGGCACAACCATTGACGCGTAGAATCGTCTGTAAGAGCAGGCAGAGCCACATGAAAAGGCTGCCTGCGCTGGGTTTCGGTCCGTGCCGGGCAATGGTTGGCCTAGGCGGGAGGAGACACAGCTACCCCCTTAAACGATGACAAAAAGATCTCGATGGATGACCTTTGGGCCCGCATGGGCCACCGCCGCGGCGCTATTTGTTGCCGCGGCCAACGCACAAAACACGCCTGCCGGCGCTACGGCTACAGAGAAAACCGGCGAGGCGGCAAAGGCCATGGTCAATCGCGCCCAGGCCTACTACCACCTGGCGCTGGCCAGCATTTATGAGGACGAGGCTCTTACCGAGGGCCGCTCCGACGAAGTCACCAAGGCCATCGAAGAGTACAAGCTGGCGCTCAACGCCGATCCTAACTCGGCGGAGTTGAACGACGCGCTGGCCGATCTTTATTTCCGCATCGGCCGGGTGCGCGAGGCGGAATCGACGGCCCGCTCGCTGCTCAAAAACTCGCCCGGCGACGCCACTGCCCACAAGCTGCTGGGCCGCATTTATCTGCGCCAGTTGGGCGAGGGTGAAACGGCGGGGGCAACGGCTACGGGCCGCGGTAATGTTCTGGACCTGGCCATCGCCGAGTTCGAAAAGATTGTCTCCCTGGACCCGAAGAGCGTGGAAAACCACATGGTGCTCGGCCAGCTCTACACCGTCAAGCACCAGCCGGAAAAGGCCGAGGCCGAGTTCAAGATCGCTGAGGGCATTGAGCCGGAGTCGGAAGACGTGGTGCTGAATCTGGCCCGGCTCTACGCCCAGAGCGGCGATCTGCAACACGCCGTCAAGGCCATCGAAGCGGTCCCTGCCGACGGCCGCTCCCCGAAGATGGAACTGACCCTGGGCGCCCTCTACGATCAGTTGAAGCAGACCAAGGACGCCATCACCGCCTACCGCCATGCCGTCGAGCTGGAGCCGGACGATCCGCAGTCCCGCGAAGCGCTGGCCCAGGAGATGCTTTCGAACGAGCAATTCGACGAAGCTCTCAAGCAGTTCGAGGCCATCTCCGAAGCCGACCCTGACAACAGTGAGGCGCTGATCCACATCGCCGAAATCCAGCGGCGGCAGGGCAAATTCGAGCCGGCGCTGGAAACCATCCGCAAAGCGCGCAAAAACGATCCTAAATCGCTCGAAGCCGGTTACAACGAAGGCATGTTGCTGGACGATCTGGGACGGCTCGACGAGGCCGTCCAGACTTATCAGGAGATGGTCGACCTGACCTCGCACGCCAACGGCGCCTATAAGGACGATGAGAAGACCAACCGCGGCATCTTTCTGGAGCGGCTGGCCAATCTCTACATCGAGCAGAACAAGACCGACTTGGCCGTGGCTACCTATCAAAAGCTGATCGAGATGGGCGGCAAACAGGCCACGGGCGGCTATCAGGGCCAGATCGACGCCTATCGCGAAAATCACGACTTCAAGAAATCGCTGGAAGTAGCCCGTAAAGCGGTGGCCGCCAGTCCCAAAGACCACGACTTGAAGCTGCTGCTGGCCGGAGAACTGGCCGACCAGGACAAGCCCGACGAGGGAATGGCGCTGGCCAAATCCCTGTTGGACGGCGCCAGCCCCGACGAGCAACGCGGCGTCTGGTGCGCGCTGGCGCAGATGAACATCCGGCTGCGCCGCTGGAAAGAGGCCGAAGAAGCTCTGGACAAAGCCGAACCGCTGGCCACTAAAGATGAAGACCGTGCCTACGTGGTGTTTTTGCGCGGCACGCTGGCCGACCGGCTGAAGCACCTGGAGCCGGCCGAACAGTACTTCCAGAAGTCGCTCGAGCTGGACCCCGGCAGCGCCTTGGTCGCAAACTACCTGGGCTACATGTGGGCCGACAAGGGCATCAAGTTGCCCGAGGCTCTCAAGCTGATCCGCAAGGCGGTGGAACTGGAGCCGGCTAACGGCGCTTATCTGGATTCGCTGGGCTGGGTCTACTTCAAGATGGGCGAAAACGAGCTGGCCGAGGATAATCTCCGCCAGGCCGTCAGCCGCACCCAGACCGATCCCACCGTGCATATGCACCTGGGCGATCTCTACGAGAAGACCGGCCGCATCCGGTTGGCCGTGGCGCAATGGGAGCTGTCGCTGGCCGCCTTCGCCAAGTCCCTGCCCGCCGATGTCGAGCCGGGCGACGTGGCCAAGGTGCAGAAGAAGCTGGAAGGTGCACGGCTCCGTCTGGCGAAAGAGGAGCAGTCGCTCGCGCCAGCCAAACCGGAGTAAGTGCGGTGAAAAAGTGAAGGAGTGAAGGAGTGAAGGAGTGAAGGAGTGAAACCGCCGTGCGCTGGTCACTCCTTCACTCTTTTACTTTCTTCTTCACTCCTTCACTGCGCATGCTCCTGGGCCGCCGCCAGATAGCTCTCCACGTTGTTCTTATCCACCAGCGCGGTTCCGGTATCGACAAAGACCGGGTAGTGGGCGAAGGCATCGCCGCTTGAATCCTTGTTGAGTGGCGCGGGCGGATTGTGGAAGACCTCGTCGAGGGCTTTGAGGCCAACATAGCCCATGGTGAAGGGCTTCTGCACCACGGTTGCGTCGATCACGCCGTCCTTGATGCCCTGCAGCGTATCGGGATTCACGTCCCAGGCCACCAGCAGGCGGCCGCCGCCAGCGCGCTTGATGGCATCGGCCACGATCTTTCCCGAAGCGGAATCCAAACAAATAAAAGCGTCGATCTTCTTGGGACCGGCGAGAGACAGCAGTTCCTGCGCCCGGTCGAAGGCAGAACGGGGATCGCCCTTGATATCGACCACCTCGGCGATGGCCACGCCCGGCCGGGAGGCGAAGACATCTTTAAATCCCTTGAGACGCTCTTCGGTGTTAGGCTGACCGGCCAGCGTAAAGAAGACCACGTTGCCCTTGCCGCCGAGTTTGTCGACGACCCGGCGTCCGCCCAACCGGCCCGCCTCCAGGTTGTTGGTGCCGATGAAGTAGAGCCGGTGGCTGGCCGCTGCATCCGAGTCGATGGTGATGACGGGAATGCCGGCATTGATGGCCGCGTCGATTCCCGGCGCTAAAACCGCGGCATCGGCGACCGAGACCAGAATTCCGGCCGGCTTGGCCGCAACTGCCTGCTGCAATGCGGCCAACTCGCCCTGCGGATCGTAGTTATCCGGCCCGGCAACTTTGGCCGTTACGTTGTACTCGGCGGCGGCTTTCTTGAATCCGGCAACGGCCGACTGCCAGTAGGGCAGCGAGACGTTGGTGGCCACCAGATAGTACACCTCTTTGACCGAATGCCGGGCGCCACAGCCGGCCGTCCACGCCAGCGCCAATGCGGCGAACGCCAGAAGCGCCGCCTTGATCCATTTCATGATTACCTCCTGTTTTTGAGGCGAGAGAACTCGCCACCGCCGGCGGCAGCAGATTGCGGGAATGCGCCGGCTCCCGAGGAAGATACCGGCTGGATAGTACTCCGAAGCGCCCGGCGCTGTCCATCCGAAGGTGATGCCCTGAGGACGCGCATGCAAGCCGGAAGGAAAACTTCGCGGCTTCGTTTGAATTTTGGGAAATCACGCCTAGGAATCGAAGAAGACCCGGTATTGCTCATCGGTCAGTCCAATGCCGCGCAGGATCGCCTTCAAAGTTTGCCGCTTAACTTTTTTATGATTGGGTATCGAGATAGGAGTGCGATGCTCCGGGTGGGTCATGATGATGTGCTCGCCGTCCCGGCGGCAAAGCCAGCCTAGCTTCTCGAATGTTCTTCGGTGTTCTTTGCCGGAAGCATCGGGCAAATGAGAAAGTCCCATGGCTAGACCGCCTGCAGTTCAAGCTCTCTTGTCTTTACCGTCACCTGGCGTTGCGAGGAAATGCCTACATAGGAAGTGGATTGCCGTTTCTGTTGCACCACCTCGCGGACACAATCTTCGAACATCACTTCGAGGCACGCTTTGATGGCGCTTTGGATATTCTGGACAGCTTCTTCCTCGGTTTCTCCCTGGGAAACGCATCCAGGCATATCCAGACACTCGGCCACAAAGCCGCCCTCTTCTTTATCCTCGCGCAGCGCGATGGTGAAAGAGAGATGGGAACGGGAATTGTTTTCGACGGGTTTCTTGACGCGACGCCTGACACTCATAAAACGCCTCCGCGCAAGCAATAGCTAAAGTAATGGATGCCGGACTTCCGCCCGAGGTTCCATGGGTGGTGCAACCATACCACAAACGCCCTGACCGGCAAACTTCAACTTTGGCAATCACCCCATTTTATCAAGCACGCAGGCGATTCCTCCATCGCCGGCCAGCCTTTTGCGGTATAACCAGACTTGAGCGGCGCGCGCATCTTGCCGCCGCCGCAGGCATCGATGATGGCGCCCGACACTGAAATCGCAGCTCCACTGCCGGCCGGCATTGCCGTTTATGGCGGCGTGGAGAGCCGGCTGGCGGCCCGGACCTATGCGCAGCCGCCGCACAGCTACCGCACGCCCTTTGCACGCGACGTGGCGCGCATTCTGCACGCGCGCGCCTTCCGCCGTCTGGCGGGCAAGACGCAGGTCTTCACGCGGCTGCCCGAGGACGGGCTCTCGGACCACTTCCGCAGCCGGCTGACGCATACGCTCGAGGTGGCGCAGATTGCCCGCACCGTGGCCGCGACGCTGGGGCTGAACGAAGAGCTGGCCGAGGCGCTGGCGCTGGCCCACGACATCGGCCATCCGCCCTTTGGCCACGCCGGCGAACGCGCTCTGGACCGCGCCATGCAGGCGCAGGGATTGCGCTTCGACCACAACCTGCACGCGCTGCGCATCGTCACTTGGTTCGAGGAGCGCTATACGGCCTTTCGCGGACTGAACCTGACGCTGGCCGTGCGCGAGGGCATCGTCAAGCACTCGCACGACTACACGGCCGAAGAACACCCCGAGCTGGGAGAATATTTTCCCGGCCAGTTTCCGCCGCTGGAAGCGCAACTGATCGATCTGGCCGACGAGATCGCCTACCTGGCCGCCGACCTCGACGACGGGCTGGACTCGGGCATCTTGTCGCTCGAACAGGTGCGCCTGGCCTTGCCCTTCTTCCGCCGCTTTCACGATCCCGCGCTGGCCTTGAGTCCCAAGGCCAAACCCAAATTGGTCGTCTACGAGGCGCTGCGGCGGATGCTCGACGCCATGGTCACGGACCTGATCCGGGAGACGCGCGCGCGGGTCACCGCCCTGGGCGCGAACACTTTGGAGGGGATTCGCCGCGCGCCCCAGCGGCTGGCCGTGCTGAGCGCGGAGGTCGAGGCCGAACGCGCCGCCATCAAGAAATTCCTCTACGCCAACCTCTACAACTCGCCCAGCCAGGAGATCGTGCACGCCCAGGCGGAAAAGGTGGTGCTGGAACTCTTCGCACACCTGATGGACGACCCCGGCCGCATGCCCCTGGACCATCAAACGCAGATCCCAACCGAAGGGCTGGCGCGCACCGTCGCCGACTACATCGCCGGCATGACCGATAGCTACATCGTGCAGCAGTGGCGGCGCTGCGACGGGAAGTAACCGCTATTTGGCGGGAAGAAATTCGATGCGGACCAGATCTTCGACAGCTTTGAAACCCTCATCGGCAGTAACAAGAACCGCGTCCGGCGAGTCCATAGCAAGATTGAGGGCCAGCGCGCTGGCGTAGGCGATGTTGCGATCGTTTTTGAGCGCCGCGGCGCGAATGGCGCGGCCGGCAGTCACCGCCTCGATGCGCAGCGTAAAACGCGAGATCATCTCCAGAGCATGCGCCGCAACCGCTGGACTCTGCTTTTTTAATACCGCTCCGGCAATCTCACCCCACTGAATGGCCGAGATCGCCAGTTCCGCCGAACCCTTTGCCGCTTCGGCCAACATCGCGGCCACGCGTTCCCAGCCCGCTTCTTTGTCCAGAAGCCGCAAGATCGCCGAGGCATCCAGCACGTAAACGGTCAAGGCCGCTCCTTACCAACCCGGTCTCTCGTCTTCGGCATTACGCTCGCGCGCCAAATCGTCGGCCATGGAGTAGCCTCCGGCGGTCATGCCGCATAGCTCGTCGAGAATGTGCCGGGCCGCTTGCTCTGTCACCGGCGATAGAACCAACTCGCCGGCCTCCTCGCGGAACCGGACGCGCGTGCCAGCTTCAATGCCAAGCGACTCACGCAACCGGGCAGGAATCACGATCTGACCTTTGCTGCTGACGGTGGCGAAGAGCGGTTCCATAGCTTACATGATACTCGAAGTAAGACATTTTTCTTAAAGTAAGAGAACAAAAAATAGGGCTTACTTTTCAAGTTCGTCTTACTGGACCGTTCCCTGCGGTCGCAACCGGCGTAATTCAAGCGCGCACTGGACGGCGTTCTGGGCGTGGACGCGCAGATTATCGGCGGCGGCCCACAGCCACAAACGCTGGGTGTTATATGAGTTACGAGCCATCGGTTCCACGCGCAGGCGCACCAGGATATCGTCCTGGCCGGTGGCGGCAAGATTCGAGGGCGAATCGGTATCTTCGACAACAACGTCGAGGTGTTCGGAGTTGAGCAGTCCGTCGAGGGAAGGAATCTCGACCGGGCGTTCGAATTCGACGGCGATGGAGAAGGTATGGCCGTGGAAGACGGGAGCGTGGATCACCTGCACGGTCAGCGCCGGGCCACGGCCGCCGGTGAGGGCCTCGTAGTGGCGGCGGATACGGTCTTCGACCAGGGCAAGATTGACGGCCGAGGCCTCGCCCATGCCGCAGAGCATGTTATAGGCCGTTTGCGCGTCGTAAACCGAGCGCGGCAGAGGCTGAAAGTTGAGCAGGCTGATGGTCTGCTGGTGCAGCTCGTCCATGGCGGCGCGGCCAAACTCGCTGGCCGGTTCGAGAATGGTAGCGGCAGCCAGCCGGATGGGAGCAGCCTGGCTGAGCCGGTCGAGCAGCAAGGCGATGGGAATCACGGCGGGATCGGCGGGAACGATGGCCGGGGTGAACAGATCGACGGCCGCGGTTTCCCGTCCCAGCCAGGGGGCGCGGATCAGCACGCCGGGCTCCCGGTCCAGGGCGCCGGTCAGATCCAGCACCGTGGAGCCGGCCTGTTGCGCCTGCCGCCAGTGACGCAGCGTGAGCATCTGGCTGCCGCAGAAGAAGGTAAAGTCGGTGTGTTCGAAGGCGTCGGCGCGCAGGGCCTGGATGAAGGCGACCTCGTCGCCAATCTGGTCCAGTTGGCCCTGGGCATCGTCTTCGTCGAGCAGGACGATGTTGCCCGCCGCCAGCGGCGATTCGGCAAGAACATCTTTCAATTCGCGGCCCAGCAGGCTGGACGCCCCAACAATAGCGATCTTGTACACAAGCAACCTCGTTGATATGCAATGAGCGAGTCAGCAGGAGAACAGTTCGCTAGTGAGAGCAGGGGGAAATGAATCCATCGCGCCGCCCCGGGGCGGCGCAGAGCTAATCCTGCCCCGGAGGCTCGGACTCGGCAGCGGCGGGAACCGCCGGCAACGGCGCGTTCTTGCGCCGGCGCCGCGACCAGCTATAGGCCGCGCGGGCCCAGATTCCGGAAAACATGTAGGCCAACGCCACCGCCAATAGGGCAAACCGCGAAAACCAGAGCACGATGCAAAGCACGATGGCCAGCGGCAGCAGCAACTGGAAGGGATGGCTGCGGGAAAAATTGATCTCTTTGGCCGACCAGAAACGCCAAGTGCTGACCATGAGAAAAGCGACTAGACCAACCAGCACCAACCAGGGAATGGCCACCCACCAATAGGGATTCGGGATGCCGTAAAACAGGTGTACCGTAGCGGCCAACAGACCGGCGGCGGCGGGAATGGGCATGCCGACAAAGTATTTGCGGTCGGGCCGGCCGGGATTGCGCGGCTGGGCGTCGTGGCTGATGTTGAACCGCGCCAGCCGGGAAGCTCCGCCGAGCAAAAAGAGGAAGCAGATGAAGACGCCGGCCTGCAACAGGCGCTGATGAAAGAGCGGATTGATGGTATCGGGCAGGAAGTGGAAGCCCCAGACAAAAGCCAGCAGGCTGGGCGCGATGCCAAAGGCCACCAGGTCGGCCAGCGAATCCAGCTCCTTGCCAAAATCGCTGGTGGTGTTGGTCATGCGCGCGATGCGGCCATCGAGGGCGTCGAAGGGAATGGCAAAAAGAATAGCGATCGCCGCCCAATCCAGGTGGGTCTGAGCATCGCCACCGATGGCTTCGAGGGTCTGCGTGATGGAAAAGTAGCCCGCGCCAATATTGCCCGCGGTAAACAGCGAGGGCAGCAAATACATGCCGCGGCGCAGGCGGGCCTGGGCGCGGGCTTTGGCTTCGGCGGGATCGCGGTAGTTCACAGGCGATCTCCTTGCGGTTGCGCCCCAGAGCGCGCGGCGAGCACGGTAGCGCCGCCTTTGACGCGGTCACCCACTTTGACGCGCAACTGGGCCGAGGCAGGCAGTACGACATCGACCCGCGAGCCGAATTTGATCAGCCCCACGCGCTGGCCGCGTTCCACGGCTTGGCCTTCTTTGAAGTTGAAGACAATGCGCCGCGCCAGCAAGCCGGCGATCTGCTTGAAGGTCACCTCAAGGCCGGCGTCGGCGCCCTCGCCGCGCACGGTCACGATGTTCTGCTCGTTGCGGTCGGCCGAGGCGGGATTCATGGCGTTCAGGTAGAGCCCCTTCTGATAGTGCACGCGGGTCAATACGCCTCCGATGGGCGAACGGTTCACGTGCACGTCAAAGACGCTCAGGAAGATGCTGATGCGCTGGCGGGGGCCATCGGGAGTTTGGATGGCAGCGGTTTCCGTGACCAGCCCGTCGCCGGGAGAGACGATCAGCCCATCGCCCGCGGGTATCGGGCGTTGGGGATCGCGGAAAAACCAGAGAAAAAATGCGGCCAGCAGTAAAGGCACGCAGCTCAGAATCAGACTGCCGGTGAGGGTCAGGCTGAGAGCCGCTACGATGAGGAAAACAAGCCCGTAAATGTAACCGTCGCGAACCATAGTTCCCAACGATTATACGGCGCGCGAGCACCAGTGCGCGGACGGAATCCGGCCGCCCACTGGCACGCGCACATTTTCCACCTTGGCCAGCCGGACCGGCTGGCTTGTGTCCCACCGGGCCCCGGACCTTGCCTTAGGCTACGACCGGTATCCGGCGCTCGATGGCGGCGATCAGGTCTTTGGTATGCAGCTTGAGCTTCTTCAATCGCACTTCTTCAAGCTGTTCGTCTTCGCTGAGGTAGGGCTTTTGCAGCAGCTCTTCCAGACGCTGAGCGTAGCGGTTGTGTTCGTTATGCAGGCGATCAAGCTCCTCACTCAGCGAAGCGTTCTGGATTTCATCCATCAAGCACCCCCTATGCGGCGGTTCATTTACGTCGGATATGGGCCGCAACCATTCTTTGAACATTTACATATATCGCCACTCATAGACATTCGGCAAGCGGGAAAAACGCTGAAAGTAACAACCGGCTGTGAATTAGCGAGCATTTGTTTCAATTGCGGACAAACGCACCGCGATTCACCCCCAAAAAGCCCGTCATGGAGCACTTTGGCGCGGCTCAGACAAGGTGGAGGCAAAGCAAAACCGCGTCTTCGACCGGATCGGAGTAGTAGCCTGGACGGCGGCCGGTAGGGGCAAAGCCGAGAGCGCGGTAAAAAGCCAGCGCGGCGACGTTGGAGCCGCGAACTTCGAGGATGATCTCGTTGACCCCAGCCGCGCGAAGCTGGGCAGCAAGGGCGGCAAAGAGCTGGCGGCCCAGACCATGGCGCTGGCCGGCTGGCGCGACGGCAATCGATTCCAGCTCCGCCTGCGGCGGAAGAAGGCTCGCGACCACGAAACCGGCGATGGGCTCGCGCGGCGCCGCAATGACCAGGGCAATCCGGCGCAGGGGGGCGGCGGGATCGATGGCGGCCTCGTAGGCCGCGCGTGGCCAGTGGGGCGCCGTGGGCAGCCCGGCGGCAATCTGAACGGCTTCGTCCAGATCGCCTTCGGCCATGGGCCGGATCGTCAACTCTTCGGCCATGGGCATTGGCGGCTTTACCTCGATTGATTTCTCTCGGACTGGCTTTTCCCGGATTGGTTTTTCTCGCCGAAGATCTCGGCATCGGAGCGGCGCAGGTAATGGCCGTCGAGCAGCGCCAGATCGGCGAACTCACCGCGCGCGACGCGGGCGGCGCAAAGGCGAAGGGCATCGGCGGCGCTGGGCGCGGCCGCTTGCACCAGTTCGGTTGCTGGCCAAGCCGAAGCAAGCAGCTTGGCGGCTCCCGGATCGCAGACGGCGATGCGCGCCGGGGGCGCAAGCGTGGCCAACTCCGCGGCGCCGGCCAAAAGCTCGCACGGCGGCCCGGCCAGGCGGAGAAAGATCTCGTTGCGATGGGCATCGAGGGCGGCCGAATCGACGCCTGCGGCCGAGGCCAGCACCTCCAGCCGCGAGACGGCGAGGATGGGAAGCTGCGCGCCCTCGGCCAGGCCTTTGGCCGCGCTCAGGCCGACCCGCACGCCGGTAAAGCTGCCCGGCCCATTGACCACCACCATGGCATGGAGCAGACTTAATTTTGTCCGTGCCTGCTCAAGCAATTCCGCCACCGCGGAGACCAGCGTGGCAGAGTAGCTGCGCCCGGCCAGCTCGGTCTGGCCGAGAACTTCCACGCCGTCACCCGCGGCGCGGCCCAGGGCCACCGAGCCCGAGGAGCCGCAGGTATCGATGGCAAGAAGAATTGATTCCAGAGTTGCGTGCATCAAAATACGTTTCTCAGTCTCTTCTTTTTTATACTCTTTCCGGAATCGCAGGGCGGCTTTCACAGCACTAGCGCCGTCCTACAATTGGTGGTTCCCGGAGGGGGATAAAAGCCCCAGAGTAGGGGATAGACACGTTTTTCGGCCCGGCTGAAGCCGTGCCATGTTACAAAGCCTAGACCGGGAACCAGTATTGCGCTAAGAGCACGCCCCGGTCAGGATAGAGCGAATGCGATGCCCCCGACTCAATTACACTCCGACCCCATGGGCGCGTGTTTTTGCTGCCTTTGGAAAAGGCTCGGGCTCGCCCCCTTGCATTCCGGCAAAGAATGGCGAGCCCGCGTACTTTAAACGCCCGGCGACGCTCTATTGAATTTCCTTCTTGACCTGTGGGAACGAACCTCCAGGAGTACTGCATTTAAGGCAATTGCATTCGTATCCCACGACCATGCAGACCTGACCTCTCGGGCACATGTGACAGGGAGGAGAAGGTATGCATTTTTTGAGTTTCACGTTCCAGACTTCGCCGTCGAGGCAAGTGGTTTTAGCCGGCACGGCGGTGCACTGGCCGATCGTGGGACCAGTATCCCAAGAGTAGCCGCTCGGGCAAGCGGAGCGGTAGAGCGCCAGCGCATCGAGTATTACGCCTTTACCCACGCTCAGATTGCCGCCGCTGATCGCTGCTCCCGGCCCGCCGATCCAACGGTCGAAAATTCGATCTTCGGTCGTGGTCGGGATGGCGTCGATTTGCACGGCGCTGGTTGCCGTTGTTACGTAGCCATCCACATTGCCGGTGTTGGTGAGCGACGGGCTGGCCACTAACGGCGGCGTTGTCAAAACATTCACGAAGGTGTCGCTCTCCAGCGCTCCCTGCACTTCGTCAAACTGGTCGATGTAGGCGGTGCCGCACACCATGCCTGGCGGGCAACTGCCACCCTCGGGAAAATAATACGCAATCACGTTAATTTGCGGATGGGGAGTGTCCGGTAAAACGATCTCCACTGTGGCAGGCACGCTTCCGCTCGCATCCGGAAAGACCGTGACGGCGCCTTCCGCGCCGCCCTGGATGCTGACATAGGCCAGCGCATACGATACGGCCGGAGAGACTACGATTTCCTTCCATACTTCATCCAGGCAAACGCCGCCTTGAGCCAGCGTCGCGCAGGTTTCCGGGCTAGGCCCGGCCAGATTGGCAAACTCGACCTGCGTGGGCGTGCGCGGCTGCCGTGTACCACCCGAGACGTGAACATAGTACTTCCAGGCAACGTACTCTTGGGGCTGGGCGCGGAGTTGCGTGGTACAAACGGAGAATGCCGTAGCCCCAATGAGAGTCGCCATCATTACTCGGTAATTCATTGTGTCCTCCACGGTCGAACAACCACCCGTCTGGAGATGCCGGGCGGGGTCGGGGAATCAAAACGCGCGTCCCACTTCAGGAGTTCGATTCAGACTCGCAGGACTGAGAGATGTGCCAGCATGATTCCTGCCGAAGTAGGTACTGACATTGGCAGATGAGCCCGAGTTAAAGATGGAGGTAGTGTAGAGTACGCCAACAGATTCCGCACTAAAAATGTAAGGTAAGGAAAGACCGGCAAGAAAATAGCCGTTACGGTTCCTGGGCGGCGCGCGTCGATTTGAGTGAAGAAACTTCGAGACGCATCTGTTCTGGTTTTGCGGCCGCCTGCGTCGATCTTGGCAAAGGATATCGTGAATGCCGCAAAACAGGCTCGTAACTTCAGGCGCCGGCGAAGAGGATTCGCCCGCGCGCGATCGTATTTCCCCGGTCTCGATCGATCCCGCGGCATTCACGCGATTTTTTGCAGAATCTACACCGCGGCCAGCGCCCGGTCGAGGTCGGCGATCAGGTCTTCCTTGTCTTCAATGCCAACCGAGAGGCGGATGCGCCCCTGGTTGATGCCCATCGACTGGCGCACCTCTTCGCTGACCGAGCCATGGGTGGTGGTGGCCGAGTGCGAGGCCAGCGACTCGACGCCGCCCAGCGATTCGGCGTTCAAAAAGATCTTCAGCGCCTTCAGGAAGCGCTCGGCCTCGTCGCGGGATTTCAGCTCGAAGCTCATCATCGAGCCGAAACCTTTTTGCTGGCGGCAGGCCAGTTCGTACTGCGGATGGTTCTTCAACCCTGGATAGGCCAGCTTGCTGACCTTGGGATGATTCGAGAGATATTCGGCAATGGCGCGGCCGTTCTCTTCGTGCTGCCTGATGCGCAGCGGCAGCGTCTTGATGCCGCGCAGCACCAGATAACACTCGAAGGGCGACATGACGCCGCCGGCGGCCTTCTGCACCAGCAGGAAGCGCTCCTTGTGCTCGGGCTTGGAACCGATGATGGCGCCGCCCAGGCCGTCGGAGTGGCCATTCAAATACTTCGTCGTCGAGTGCATGACGATGTCGGCGCCCAGAGCCAGTGGGCTTTGCAGGGCGGGCGACATGAAGGTGTTGTCGACGCTGACCTCGGCGCCGTGGGCATGGGCGATCTTGGCGATGGCGGCGATGTCGGAGAGCACCATCAGCGGATTGCTGGGCGTTTCCACGTGCACATGCCGGGTGTTGGGCTTCATCGCCGCTTCCACGGCGGCCAGATCGCTGGTATCCACATACGAGATCTCGATGCCGTAACCGGAGACGATCTGATCGAGCAGGCGCACCGTGCCGGCGTACACATCGCGCGAGCAGACCAGGTGGTCGCCGGCGCGCAGCATGGCAAAGAGCGCGGAAAGGGCCGCCATGCCGGTGGTGAAGGCGTGAGCGCTCACACCGCCTTCGAGCGCGGCCAGAGCCGTCTCCAGCCGGTCGCGCGTCGGGTTGCCGGCCCGCGAGTAATCCCAACCCTTGTCGGCGCCGATGCCAACCAGTTCAAAGGTCGAGGAAAGGTAGATGGGAACGTTCACCGAACCGGTCTGTGGATCGGGATGCTGGCCGGCGTGCACGGCAAGGGTCGAGTACTTGTATGGGGACATGAAATCGCTGTTCGCTCCTGAATTCTAGCTTATCGCGAGCGGGCGGGAAGAGCCGAAAACCGACATGATCGGATGACCACATTGGGCCGGTGGCGTTCCTTGAGACTCGTTTGTGAGCGGGGCAATGATCGCTCGGCGCAATAGGCCCCGGTCCCCATCAAACGCGAGGGACCTGGGCACCCTCAAGGGGCGGATTCGTAATCGAGCTCAGAACCCGCCCTAAAATTTTTCCATAGCTTCCGCTCAACTGACGAGAACATGCCAATGCTCTCATCCAGCGTGCCAGATACCCTATCCTTGCGGTCCTGAGCAAAGCAAAGAATCTGCTTCTTGCAGTTGCCGCAAGGGTGGGAAGCCGTTGCTCATGAACATGAACTGCATGGTATCCCACATCTCCGGGCAGAGAGCGCCCGTAGATATGGGGTACCCAGATTTTGATTGGGAAACTGCGCCACGCGCCGTTATTCTTTATCAACTTTTCCCGAAGCGCGTGCGTCCAACAGGCAGACAGAAGAAGTTCCGTTCATGACCCGGGAGGCAGGTGGCCAAATGTTAAGCAGACGTGATCTATTAAGCATCCTTCCCGCCGGCGCGGCGGCCTGCATGGGATGTGCAAGTACAGCTCTGTGCTCGCAGAACCCCACACACCCAGCCGTGCCTGCGGCTGCGGCAGCCGGCCCGGGCACGAGCGCGGAGATGAGCTGGGAACAGGCTTTCCGGTTTCGCTACAAGGGATACATCCGCCTGATGAAAAAGCTCTCCGCGCACATGGGCGACGAAAAATTTCTTTCGCTGTTGAGCGCAGCCTCGGCAGAGAACGCCACGGATTCATCGGTGCAAGTCAAGCCGGAACCGGGGCGGGAGATGGAGAATTTCACCCGCTTCTTTTTGAACGATCTGATGCCCGATCCGATGTATCGCGCCGCGCTGACATGGGAGGTGGTGGAAAAGAGCCCAACAGCCCTCGAGTTCCGCTATTCGCGGTGCCTGTGGGCCAGCACCTTTCGCGCTCAGGATGCCGGCGAGATCGGCTACGCGACAGTGTGCTATGGCGACTACGGCTATACCACGGCGAGTTGCCCCGGAATCAAGCTGATCCGCACCAAAACACTGATGCAGGGAGACGCGTACTGCAATCACCGTTTTGTGGTGGCAAGCTGAAGGATCACCTGCACCAATGAGGCCCCGATCTCACGTGGAATATTAGCTCATCGAGGCTGCCCTCGGTCCCTTACTTTTGATTGAGACCGGGGAGATTGAGTTATGCGATCGGAGATTGAGCATCCACGCGGGCAGTTGCCAGCTTCTTTCGCGGGCGGTCCACTCCGATTAGATCTCCACGGTCCCGCGCAGGCCCGCAGATAGTGTCGAAAGCTCGACCACTTCCAATCTTCCGGCTTGGCGGCCATTCCTCGCAGCACGGGGTTGCGGGGAATGTAGCGTAACTTCTCAACAAATTTTTCGTGCGCCGAGACGTTGCAATCATTATTGTGAGCCCGCCAGAAGGACCTTTCCCGGCGGCGCATCGTGACAGACAACTTGAGTACCTGAATCGCCTTGGATAAAAACACACGCCTGGGTTCGTTAACCAGCAGATGAATGTGCTCAGGCATGATGACGTATCCGGCAACCACAAAGAGATAGCGGCGGCGTACGCGCGCCAGCGCATCTTCGAAAAGCTCCATGGCCGCAGCCGCTGATAAATAAGCCCGACAGCGCGAGTTGGACAGCAAAGTAGCTACCGAAGCGACCGGCTGCAACAGGGCTTTTACGGTTGCGCTTGCGGCTGTGGTTGTGGCGGAAGTTGTGGCGGTGGCTGCGCAGCGGCCTTTGCCTGCCGTACCACCGGGTAGTAGCCGGTGCGGGTGCGCACGGTGAGTTTGCCCGATCCCTTGGCCTGGGCCACGACCGAGACGCGGCGGAAACCGGGCTCGGTGGTCGGTTTGGTGGAGTGATAGCCCAAGGTGTACTGGCTGCGAATGTCGCGCGCCACCTCGGCGGCAATCTGGTCGATCTGGTCGATGGATTTTGGGAAAAACGCCATGCCGCCGGTCTCAGTGGAGAGCATCTCCAAGGCCTGCCGCGCGTGGCGGACCTCGGCGCGGCTCATCTCGTCACCGAAGAGCAGCCCGATGGTGTAAATGACCGGCCCCGAAAGCTGCTGTACCTTTCGCACCGTCTGTTCCAGGCCAAAATCCGAGGCATTGTCTTCGCCGTCGGTGATCACGACGAGCACCTGCTTGGGCCGCTTGGCTTTGTCGGCCAACTCGTCGGCCGAGCCGGAGATGGCGTCGTAGAGCGCGGTGCCGCCACGGGAATCGATGTGCGAGAGACCGTCGCGGAGTTTATTGACATCGGAGGTCAGATCGCAATCGATGAAGGCCTCATCGGAAAAGTTGACGATGAAAGCCTCATCCTGCGGGTTCGAGGCCAGAATCAGATCGAGGGCCGCCTTATTCACCGAAGGCCGCTTGCGATACATCGAGCCGGAGTTGTCGATCACCAGCCCCATCGAAACAGGCACATCGGTGTGCTGGAAGCTCAACAGCGATTGCTTGACGCCATCCTCGAAGACCGAAAAATTGTCTTTGCCGAGGTTCTCCACCAGCTTCGAGCCATCGAGGACAGTGGCGTTCAAGACCACCTCTTCGACATCGGTGTGCAGCAGATAGCTGCCGTCTTGCTTGTGCAGGGGGGTGGGTGGCGCCGGCGAAGCGGCGTCGGGCGAGCGAACCGGGTCGGTATCCTGCGCGGCGGCAGATACCGGCGGGGGCGCAACCGGAGTGGCCGCGGATTGGGCCCGCAGCCAGAGTCCAGAGACGAGAAGAAGAGCGGCCAGAGCCGCGTTATTGCAAAGGCGCATAGTAACCGGTACGTGCATAGACCGTGAGTGGAGGCAATCCCTGAGGAGGATTGACCTTCACCTTCACTTTACGCCACTTGCCGTCGCGATTCAGATCCTTGGGCTTGTACCCGATCACATACTGGTTGCGGAGCTCAGTGGAGATCTTCTCGGCGATGTCGCTCATCTCGTCCACGTCATCAACACTGAACATCCGCCCGCCGGTCGAGGTGCTAATGTCCTGGAGCAGTTGCGGACCGGTGCGCTCTTCGGGCGTAGCCGCATAAGGATCGAAGATACCGATCGAGTAGATTTCCACGTCGGCCTCGCGGACCTTGGCGCGGACCTCTCCCTCGGTGTAGCGGGAGCGGTTGTCGCCGCCATCGGAGACGACCAGAATGGCCTTGCGCTGGTGGTGGGCCTCGCTCATCTTGGCCACGCCGTAATAGATGGCATCAAGCAGCGCGGTACGATGCCCGGCGCGCTTGTTGGCCAGCGCCGCCTGCATATCCTCCACCGAGCTGGTAAAGTCTTCGATCAGCTCGGGGCGGTCGTTGAAACCGATGATAAAGAATTCATCCTGCGGATTGGCCGTCTTGATGAACTGCAGAATGGCCTCGCGGGCGCGGACCAGCTTGGAACTCATCGACCCGGAAAGATCGAAGACAATGCCGATCGAGACCGGCGCATCCTCGCAGGCAAAGGAGGCAATGTGCTGCTCGCCGTTGTTCTCAAAAAGCTGGAAGTCTTCTTTTTCCAGGCCGGTAACCAGCCGGTTCAACGGATCGGTAACGGTGACCGGCACCAGCACCAGATCGACGTTGACGCGCAAATACGAGCCGGGGCGCACATGTAGCGCGCCGGGACCGTACTCCGGCGCGGCTTCTGCCCCCTTAGGCTCGGCAGCCAGCGCGGAGGAAGCCCCCGGCGGCTGCACATGAACCTTATTGAGCTGATCTTCCTGCGCGCGCACGCGCGGCAGGCCGAGAACCAGCACGGTGACACAGATCGAGACAGCAAGGCGGCCAGCCCACTGCATGCCGCCCCGGAAGAGACCCTCGCGCTTGAGAAAAAGCGTCATCGTGGATCACCTGGACGAAGGCGATATTAGCACGCTTTGCACGATATTGGAGCAGTGTTTGCGCGCGATTCTTACATTCCGGGCACGCCGTTCCCGGATTCCGCTGCTGGCAAAATCGGGAAGCGCGAAGGGACTGGGATACAATCAAGCCGGAGCCTGTGGCCATCCCCAATGATCGGCCCAGGCATAAATTCCACCGTTTCAACGGTGAGCAAGGTCTTCCTCATGGCTCATATCTATCCCTTTCGCGCCTGGCGCTACAATCCTTCCGCGGTCCGGCTTGACGACGTGGTCACGCAGCCGTACGACAAGATCACGCCAGCAATGCAGCAGGCCTATTACCAGCGCAGCCCGTACAATCTGGTGCGCATCATTCTCGGATTGCCCGAGCTGTTTGACGGCGAACGCGGCGAAAATGTCTATACGCGCGCGGCGCGCGACTTCCGCGCCTGGCGCGAGCAAGGGGTTCTGGTCCGCGAGAGCGAACCCTGCATCTACGCCTACGCCCAGCGCTTCCGCGTTCCCGGAACCGATACCGTCAAGGAACGGCGGGGCTTTATCGCCCTGGGCAAGCTGCACGACTACGCCGAGCGGGTCGTCTTCCGCCACGAGCAGACGCTGTCGAAGCCCAAGAGCGACCGGCTGAACCTGCTCAAGGCCACGCACGCGCACTTCGGGCAGATCTTCATGCTCTACTCCGACCCGTCCGGCAGCGTGGAGAAGGTTCTTTACGCCGGCAACGCCAACCCCGATGCCGAGATCACCGACGAGTACGGCGTGGCCCACCGGCTCTGGCGGGTCAACAACCCGGCGGCCATCCGCCTGCTGGCGACCGCTATGGCCGACAAGAAGCTGATTATCGCCGACGGCCACCACCGCTACGAGACGGCGCTCAACTACTCCAAGGAACATGCGCCCGCCGGCCCGGCCAAGACCGAAAGCTGCGCCACCGAGCTGCCGCAGCCACCCTATCCGGAGGCCGCGGTCATGATGACCTTCGTCAATATGGACTCCGACGGGCTGGTGATTTTACCCACGCACAGAGTGGTGCACAGCTTGGAAAACTTCGATCCGGCGGCCTTCCGCGCCGCGGCGGAGAAGTTTTTTTCGATCAAGGAGTTGCCTGCCGCCGATGCTTCAAGCTACATGGCCACGCTCACCCAGCAAAAGGGCACGGCCTTTGTCGCCGTCACCCAGGCCGGCGCGCTGCTGTTGCGCTCCAAGCCCGAGGCCGTAGAGGCCGCGCTGGCCGATGTGCCCGTGCGCCAGCGCCAGCTCGACTTGACCCATTTGCACTCCATCGTGCTCGACAAGATCCTCGGCCTCGACGCCGAAAAGGTCCGCGAGCAGACCAACCTGCGCTATCTGCGCGACGATCAGGAGGCGGTCGAACAGGCACGCAAGGGCCAGGCCGACATCGTCTTCCTGACCAATCCGGTCACCATGGAACAGTTGAAGGAAGTGGCCTTTGCCGGCGAGGTGATGCCGCAAAAGTCCACCGACTTCTACCCCAAGCTGTTGAGCGGTCTGGCAATCTACGCGCTCGACGAATAGGTACGGATCGAGAAACAAGATGGCCCGCAAACGAAACTCAATGCGAGTTTCGTTTGCGGGCCATCTTGTTTTTTCACCCGCCGGGAACGATCATGTACTCTCGTGACGGGAAATCGTTCTAGAAGTGGCAAGACGGAGTGAGCCATGTACGAGAGTTTCGATCTGTCGGATTTCTGGGAAAAGTCAGAGTACGCGACCAAAGAATATGTCGATGCGCCGGTCACCGAGGAGCTGGTTGCGTCCGTTGAAAAGGAGCTGGGCTACAAGCTGCCCCGCGCCTATGTCGAATTGGCGATGAAGACGCAGAACGGCGGCATGCCGAAGAAAACCTGTCACCGCACGGCGCAGTCGACCTCGTGGGCCGGGGATCACGTCGCCCTCACCGGCATCTTCTCCATCGGCCGCAAAAAACGGCATGCTCTCTGCGGCAGCTTCGGCAGCCAGTTCTGGATCGACGAATGGGAGTATCCGGCCATCGGCGTCTATTTTGCCGACTGCCCTTCGGCCGGCCACGACATGTTATGCCTGGATTACCGCGAGTGCGGCCCCACGGGCGAGCCCAAGATCGTCCACGTAGATCAGGAATGCGACTACGAAATCACCTTCGTGGCGGAAAATTTCGCGTCGTTCATTCGCGGTCTTGAAGACGAAGCTGCCTTTGAACTTTAGAATGGGTGAGAGCTTCTAGCACTCGCACCAGGGGGCGATTTGTCGATCCGGCTGGAAAACCCGCTGCGGCGCGGCTTTGTGCCACGCATCTTTTTGCCGATTCTGGCCGTAGCCATTGGCAGCGCGCGGCCCGCCGCGGCGCAAACCGAGCCGCCGCGGTTCATGACCGTGGTGGATGCATCGCATGGCGGCGACGACGCGGGCGGCAAGACCGGCAGCCAGGCGGAAAAAGCCTACACGCTGGCGCTGGCCGCCAAGCTGCGCTCGCTGCTGGGGGCGCGCGGCATTCAGGTGACGATGACCCGCGAATCCGACGCGGCCCTGGACGCCAATCATCGCGCCGAAATCGCCAACCGTGCCAACGCCCAGGCCTGCCTGAGCTTGCACGCTACCACCTCCGGCAGTGGCGTGCACTTATTCGTCTCCTCGGTAGCCGCCGGCCGGCCGCAGCAGTTTTTGCCCTGGAAGACGGCGCAGGGAGCCTGGGTGGCGCATAGCATGGAGTTGGCCGGAGTGCTGGATTCGGCGTTGACAAACGCCGGCATGACGGTGACGCTGGGGCGCACGGCGCTGCCCGGCATCGATAGCATGACCTGCCCGGCGGTGGCCGTCGAAATTGCGCCCGAGAAAGCCGGCAACGGCGCCTCGCTCGACGACGTGGCCTATCAATCGCGCGTGCTCAAGGCGCTGGCCGCGGCGTTGCTGCAATGGCGGTCGCAGACAGGAGCCCACCAGCCATGATTCCCCGCTACCAGGCGATTCTGATCGGCATTTTACTCATCGCCTCGCTGGCCATGGGCGGGCTGCTGTGGCACATGCGCCAGCGGGCGCACCAACGGCTCCTTGAAGGCGACGACCCGACCCCCACGCAGGCCCCGGCCGTAGCTCCGGCCGTCGATGCCCGGCTGGAATTGGCCAGCGACGCCAACAACGCGGTCACCGAACAGGTGCTCGCGCTGCCCCTGCCGCAAAACTCCGAGGAACGCGCGCGGGCCATTCTGGGCAAGCTGCTGGATCTTTACGCCGCGCCCGACTCGATGCACCCGGTTCCCGGCGGCGCGAACTCGATCGTCGAGGTCTTTCTGCTGCCCGTGCCGCCCAGCCCAGGCAGCGAAAATTCCGCGCTGTCCACCGATCAGTTGGCGGTGGTCAATCTGACCGGCGCCTTCGCCACCAGTCATCCCTCGGGGCTGCAGGCCGAATCGTTGACCATCTTGTCGATCTGCGCCACGCTGCATGCCAACATGCCGCAAGTGGCCCAGGTGCGTTTTCTCGTCGATGGCCAGCCGAAGCCGACCCTGGCCGGCCACGCCGATCTGTCGCGCACCTATCTGACCGGCGAAACCCTCCCCGTATCAGGAGCCGTCCAGCCTTGACCGCGGCCCGGCGCATTCTAAGCTGGACCGCGCTGCTGGCTTCGGCGCTGGCCTTGCGTCTGGGCCTGGCGCTGGGCACGCCCAATGTTTTCTTTCCCGACGAGATCTTTCAAACGCTTGAGCCGGCGCACCGGCTGGCCTTTGGCTACGGCGTCGTCAGCTGGGAGTGGCGGCTGGGCATCCGCTCCTGGGTCTTTCCTGCTCTACTGGCCGGCATCATGCGGCTGAGCGCGTGGATCGCCCCCGGTTCGGCGGGCTATCTGCTGGCCATTCAGATCGTGCTCGCGTTGCTTTCGCTCACCACCGTCTGGTTCGGCTATGCCTGGGCCAAACGCGCCAGCGGAACCCCAGCGGCCATCATTGCGGCCCTCGGTTGCAGCTTTTATTTCGGACTGGTCTACTTTGCCCCCAAGGCTCTCACCGAAGTCGTCGCCGCGCACATCCTGTTGCCGGGACTCTATCTTGGCCACTACGCGGAAAAGCCCGGCGAGCGCGGGCGAATGTTTGGCGCCGGCCTGCTCTGCGCTTTAGCCGCTTGCCTGCGCGTCCAACTGCTGCCGGCGCTGCTCTTCGCCACGATCTATTTTTGTGTTCCGCGCTGGCGCCAGAGGGTTCCATCCCTGGCCGCCGGCGCCGCGCTGCCCGTACTGCTCTTTGGCGCCGCCGACTGGATCAGTTGGGCCTCGCCATGGCATTCGTTCATCGGCGTCTTCATGGCCAACCTGGTACACGGAACCGGCAAAGACCTCTCGCTGCACCAGCCCTGGTACTGGTTTCTGCTGGTGTTGCCCATCCTTCTCGGTCCCGCGCTTCTGCTGCTGGTTCACGGCGCCCGGCGCAGCCCGTTTCTGGCGATCTTCAGCGCCATCGTCGTCGTCGCGCACAGCCTGATTCCCCACAAAGAACTTCGCTACATCTATCCGATCCTGGCCCCGGCCGTGGTTCTGGCGGCGATTGGATTTGTGGAATTAACCGCCGAGCTGTGCCGCGGTAAAGGATTGTTTTCGCGCCCTCGCTGGATTGTCGCCAGCGGTGCGGCGGTTCTGTTTGCCTCCTCGGCCCTGTTGGCCCTACTTTGTACCGGCTGGTGCGCTACCCGCTGGGGAGCGGCGGCCTTCGACCGTATCGGCAGCCAGCCGTCGTTGTGTGGCGTAGGACTCCACGGCGTGATGTACTGGGAATCGGGCGGCTACGCGCATCTGCATCGCGAGGTGCCGATCGTCCCCACCGATAGCCCTGCATCCCTCCGCCAAGACGCACCGCTCTTCAATGCCCTGATTGCTCCGCAACAATCCTCCGATATTCCTCCGGCCTTTACGCCCGCGCAGTGCTGGAGCAGGATCTGCGTTTGGCAACGCCCAGGCGGCTGCCAGGCACCCCGGCCCGATCAGGAACTCAACGAATACCTGAAAAAAGCTGGTTTGTAGGGGCGGAAGCACGCAAAAATGTCCTGAAACGAGTCACCCGGCCCACCAGATGAGAAAAAACTAATGCTTCCCACTCCTTTTCCCGATATGGTCAGTGGCGGCAATCGCCTATTTTTTTCCTGAGGTGACCCCCTGTATGAGCATCAGTTCTGCTTCTCTAAGCCTGACTTCGCAGCCGTATAACGAATCCACGCTGGACCAGGAAACCAAGAAGACGAAATCGACGTCGAGTTCCACGGCGGTATCGGAGACGGCGACGAAAACCTCCGAGACAAGCCAGAAGGCGCAATCCATCGTCGAAGAGCAGCTTGCGGCCAGTAACGTTAGCAGCACAAGCAAACCCGGCTATTTCACCGGCCGGGCCGAGGAATTATACAAAAGCCAGGAGAGCAATATGGCGGCGGAACAATCGGCGGTCAACGTCTACGCCTGAGGGAGGCAGGGTGGACCGGCGCGGGAGAAAATCGCTCTGGTATTCTGGATACAGGCGATCCGCGAATTCCCCTGAACGAGCCTGGACGCCGGAGGATTACAGAAAAGATGATCGATTTGACGGGCAAGACAGCCGTCGTTTTTGGTTTGGCGAATAAGCGCTCGATCGCCTGGGGCATCGCGCAAAAGCTGCACGAAGCGGGCGCGAAGCTGGCCATCTGCTACCAAAACGAACGATTGAAGGCCGAGGCCGAGGATCTGATTGGCGAGCTGGGCAACGCGGCTGGCTTTCAATGCGATGTCACCAACGACCAGGAGATCGACGCTCTGTTTGCGGCGATCAAGGAAAAGTACGGCAAGGTTGACGTGCTGGTGCACGCCATTGCCTACGCGCCGGCCGAGGAGTTGAAAGGCACCTTCCTCAACACCAGCCGCGATGGCTTCCGCATTGCGCACGACGTCAGCGTTTACTCGCTGATCGCCGTCAGCCGTGGCGCGGCGCCGTTGATGACCGACGGCGGCAGCATCATGACGCTGAGCTACTACGCCGCCGAAAAGGTGGTGCCGCACTACAACGTCATGGCGCTGGCCAAGGCCTCGCTGGAGTCGGCGGTCCGCTACCTGGCCTATGAGCTGGGCGAGAAGAACATCCGCGTCAACGCCATCTCGGCTGGCCCCATCAAGACGCTGGCCGCCCGCGGCGTGGGCGCTTTGGGCGACATGCTGCGCTCGCACGCCGAGCGCGCGCCGCTGCGCCGCAACGTCGATCAGATCGAAGTCGGCGGTACGGCGCTGTTTCTGGCCAGCGAGCTATCCAGCGCCATCACCGGCGAAATCCTCTACGTCGATTGCGGCTACAACATCATGGGCTACTAAGCATACCGGCATCGGGCAGCGGGCAGGGATTCGATCTTGCCCAGCCTGATGCCCGCCCAATCGTTTTTCAGCCGGAAGACCGACAGCGTGGAAACCAGATTGCGGCCGTGTTGCTTGGACTCGTACATGGCCGCGTCGGCGCGGCGCATCATCGCCTCCCAGCCCGCCTCGGGGTCCAGTTGCGCGATACCCGCGCAGACGGTCAACTTAATCGGCTCGCTCTCATAGGGAATCTCCAGCTCTTCAACCACCTTGCGAATCCGCTCGGCGATGGTCAACGCCTCCGACCCGGTGGTATCCGGTAGCAGAATGGCAAACTCTTCGCCACCGGTGCGGGCCAACTGATCCTGCTTGCGCAAAATCGACTGCATACACCGGACCAATCCTTGCAAAGCGCCATCACCGGCCGCGTGACCGCGCGTATCGTTGAGGCGTTTGAATTTGTCGATGTCGAGCACGATCATCGACAACGGAGTGGCGTACCGCGCGCTCCGCGCCGTCTCGCGCAGCGCAACCTCCTCCATGGCGCGGCGGTTCAAAGCGCCGGTAAGAGGATCAGTGCGCGCCTGTTCGGCCAATTCGCGGTTCAACTCCGTCACCAGAAACCATAGCTCGCAGACCGCCATCAACGAGGCGAAAAACGCCGCCGCGACCAGCGAATAGAGCCAGCATGGATCAGTGTGGGCATGCAGCGCCTGCTGTGGATTGATATAGCGCAGAGTGGTGAGAATAGCGCGATAGAGGGCCACGCACCCCTGCAAAGCGGCAACTCCAGCGGCCACGCGCGCCACCGTGAAAAATGGCGTATCGGCGTGTTTCAGCAACAGACACACAGAAACCCCGCTGATGGCAATGAAAGAAAGATTGACGATGTTATAGGAATACGGCAAACCCGCAATAAACGCACCCCCGTAAGCCACGACCACTATCGCGTAAGCGATCCACGGCCAGAAGCGTGGCAACGATTTGCGCACTACGAACCAGCGCAGCCCCATGCATTGCAGAAGAATGGATAACAAGTAGAGGTCGGAAGCGCAGAGGCTGGCGAAAAACAGCGGGATCTTCCCTTCCAGCCCCTGAAGGATCAGCTTGCTCAAGCCCACAATCTGCGCGACGGCAAAGAACCGCAAGCCCACCACGCGCCTGTTATTCCAGGCCAGCAGGCTGATGCACACCGCGATCACGGTGACGGAAGCGATATTCGTAAAAAAGAATGTCCCGTAATCCATTGCCAATTCTTGATTGCGGAAAAACGCACCTTTCCTATCCGCCCTATCGGCAAAAATACCGCTGGCTCAAGAAGAGAAAGAACCAGCGGTAATCAATAGATGACTCAAAACGCGCCGGAATCGGCGCGCGCGGTTATGCCAGCCGTGCCGGCGAGAACTCGCGCAGATTCGCGCCACGGCATGCTTCAGGTTTCAAACCAAAGACCGGTAGCGACGAGACCATATTGCGTCCACGCTGCTTGGCGACATACATCGCCTCGTCGGCGCGGCGCATCATGCCCTCCCAACCGCAGATCTCATCCATCTGGGCAACCCCCGCGCAGACAGTCAGTTTGATCGCTCCGTGCTCAAAGGGGATTTCCATCTCTTCGACCATCTCGCGGATCCGCTCGGCGATCCTCAACGCCATCATCCTGGTGGTACCCGGCAGTAGCACGGCGAACTCCTCGCCGCCGGTGCGGGCGAACAGATCTTGCGCGCGCAGCGAGGTCTGCACGCAACGCACCAGGCCCTGCAAAGCGCGATCGCCGGCCGCGTGGCCGCGCGTGTCGTTGAGGTCTTTGAATTTGTCGATGTCGAGCACGATCATCGACAGCGGAATTGCGTTCCGCATGCTCCGCGCCGTCTCGCGCCGCGCTACCTCTTCCATGGCGCGGCGGTTTAATGCGCCGGTAAGAGGATCGGTGCGCGCCTGCTCGGCCAGCTCGCGTTGCAACTCCGTCACTAGTAGCCATAACTCGCACATGGTCATAAATGCAGCCAGAAACGCCGCTGCAGCCAGCGAGTAGAGCCAGCGCGGATCGTGCTGCGCCAGCACCGATTGCCAGGGACATCGATAACTCAAATTGGTGAGAATCGCGCGATAGATGGCCACAGCCATCTGCGCGCAGAGAATCATCGCGGTCACGCGCGCGATCGTTTTGAACGGACCGTGGCTGTGCTTCCACATCGTCCAGGCCGACGCGCCGCACACAACAATAAATGGCAGATTGATGAGATTGCCCGAGTAAGGAATCTTGAAGAAGAATGCCAGCGTATAAGCCGCAAGCGCCAATCCGATCAGGCTCCAAAGCCGGCGCTGCGGCACCGCGGCGCGGTTGACGAACCAACGTAGGCCGATCCACTGCATGACAAAAGAAATCAGATAGATCTCATTGACCAACATCCCGCTCAGCTCCGCGGGAATGGTGCCTTCCATGCCCTGCAATATTAACTTCACCAGCCCCACAGTTTGCGCACCAGCCAACCACAACATCCCCTTGACCCGCCGGTTGTTCCAGGCCAACAGATCAATACACACCGTGAAGACGGTGACCGAAGCGATATTTGTCAGAAAGTATGTGCGATAGTCCATGCTTTCTCGTCAGCCCTTTTTGATGAGTAATTTCTTATTTTCTCTATCGGCCGTTGGTTGGTTTTGATCTGTCAAAAAAATAAGTTATTGTGCAGATTTATCACTCTACGAGACTGCTAAATGTATATTTGCTTAGAGATTCTGCCGATCGTGATCGTTTGTCGCGAATCGAGACACAAATTCTCAGGAATCCCTGACAATGTTGTAGCGAAGGGTGCCGGCTTTAGGTTGAAGGGCACGGGCTTTATCTCACATGTTTTGAGGAGACCGGTTTTAGCTGCTGGCTTTGGGTTTGAAGGGTACGGGCTTCAGGGGAAGGGTACGGGCTTCAGCCCGTACGTACATCAACCAACCAAACTCCGGGGCTTTAGCCCCTGAGGGCCATGAGCCTTCCGCGATTCCCTCACCGCGCCATCGCCTGAATCTGGCGCCAAAGCTCGGGATCGGCGGGCAAGCCCAGGCGCAGATTTTCCGCGCGCGTTTCGAGCGTTTTCTCGCCGGGATACCGCACCGGCGCGGCCGGGTCCACATCCAACGAGGCCACAATGCCATCGGCAATCCGCTCGCAGGCCTCCGGCTCCCCTACGGCCCGCGGATCGATGGCGATGAAGAGTTGCGAGAGTCCGGCCTCGCGCAGCGACTCAGGCGGAATCTGATGCGTGGCCATCCCTAGCGAGAGCATGGCGGCGATGGCGTCGAGCACGATGGCCAGCCCCGAGCCCTTCCAGAAGCCCACCGGCAGCATCCGTTGCGATTGCTCGATGGCGGCCGGATCGCGCGTGAGGTGGCCCTCTGCGTCGAAGCCGCCGGCCACCGGCAGCAACTCGCCGCGCTTGCGGTAGGCGGCCAGCGCGCCCATGGAAAACTGCGAGACCGCCATATCGAGCACGATGGCCCCGGCAGCGCGCGGCACGGCAAAGACCAGAGGATTGTTGCCCACCACGGGTTTTGTGCCGCCCCAGGCCGGCAGATTGGGCATGGTGTTGGTCCAGCAGATGCCGATGCAACCAGCCGCGGCGGCCTGCCAGCCGTAGGTGCCGCCGCGCATCCAGTGGTTGGTATTGCCCAGCGCCACGCAGCCCATGCCCTGCTCGCGGGCCAGCGCCATCGCCCGCTCCATCGCCGCCCAGGCGTTCAGATTGCCCGGTCCGCGGCGGCCGTCCCACCGCTCGATCGCGCCCAGCCGCGCCTTGACCTCCGGCTCCGCCGCCGCATCGACCTCGCCGTTGCCGATCATCGCCACCAGCCGCGGAAACCGCTCGATGCCGTGCGTGTACACGCCGTCGCAGGTGGTCTCGGCAAACAGCCGCGCGCAAAGCGCGGCGCGCTCGGCCGTAAACCCCAGCTTGCGCAACACAGCGCCAAGGGTTTCGCGAACTTCGTCAAAAGGAATGCGGATCATAGCTGCGCACATCAATCGATATACCTGCCTTGGTAAGAATATGCCCAAAGGCAGCCGCGAGTATTCGACTTTGTTGTACAAGCAATGCGCGCCTGTGCGGCGCGTGTTGCTGGTCAAAAGAGGTTTTACGAACACGAGAGATTCTGAAAGGACGGCGACTCCCGAGGATAATCTCACACAGTATGTGTATTGAAAGATTTGATGTAAGTAAACATACACCAGCACAAGCTAATTTTCAGCGCTCAGTGACAATTTCTCTAAAATATGGTAATTAAAGCCCATGAAGATTTTGCAGGACGTCGACAATTTCGGAAGCACTGACGCAGACAACGACTCTATTCTTCTTCAAGCCTTCGAAGACCATGAGGCCTATCAGGATGTTGTCGCGTTACGACGCCACATGATCATTGGGAAAAAGGGTAGTGGCAAGACTGCAATATTTAAGAAAATAATCACGACGAAAGAACCAGAATTCTTTTCTTATGGCCATACTTTTTCAGATTACCCTTGGCATCACCACGAGTTACAGGCGCGCATAGGTATTCCCGATTTTGATAAGTACACACACAGCTGGAAATATCTGATTCTTTTATCAGTCGCTAAAATCCTTCTTAACCAAGATCAGTCTCTACCTTGTACCTCTGAAGCAATGGAAGAGATGATTCGTCTCGAATCTTTTGTTGTTGATACCTATGGAAGTCGTGATCCAGATTTATCACAAGTGTTCAGTCCTACAAAGCGATTAAGGCTGAAACCATATTTCGAACTAGATTGGAAAATACTAAAAGCGGGTGTCTCACCCGAGGAAGTTCCTGTAACAGAATTGCCAGTGATCGTTCAAGAGGTTAATGTAGCATTTAGTCGATCCGTTCTTCGGTGCCTTAACCCAAAGCATAAATATTACATTGCTTTTGACCAATTAGACCTTGGATTTGACCGAAATTCACCGGAATACGCAAACAGGCTAATTGGATTACTCCTTGCTAGCAAGGATATCAACCTCGCAGCGCGGGAGGCCGGGATGCAGCTATTTGTCGTGGTGTTTCTCCGTGATGACATCTATGATTGTCTGCATTTTGAAGATAAAAACAAGATGACAGAGAACTTCGTATCGTTGATCGAGTGGGATACCCCCAGAACGAAGAAGACACTCAAAGCTCTTATGGAACGCAGATTTGCGATTGTGCTGGCGGAAAACAATCAAACAGAAGTGAAGTGGGAGGAAGTATTCAATGAAACCCGCGAGATGCCTGGTCACCAGACCAAATATGAGCACATGCTTGATCGCACATATCTCCGACCGAGAGATTTTATTAAATTCGTCAACTGCGCACTTGCACATTACAAAGAAAGATGCGGGGCAGACGTTGGGACAGACGATATAACAAGAATAGACAACGTCGATGTTCACAACGCGAGAGTTGAATTTAGCGAATATTTTCTTCGCGAAATTGACGATGAAGTTCACAAGCATATGCCGGACTATGACCAAGAATTGGACGTATTGCGTACTCTTGGTAGGTGGCAATTCGAACGCGCAGAATTTGAAGCAGTTCACAAGCAACAGCGTACGTCTTCGGAACTTTCTGCTTCTGAGGCACTTGAGAAGCTTTACGAGTTCTCCTTTGTTGGTTTTTACCGTGCGGGTGGCCGAGGATTTGGTGGCTCGGAGTATCTGTTCAAATACAGGGAGCCACGCACACGTTTTGATCCGACAGCAACTCGCTTCCGCATTCATCCCGGATTAATCGAGGTCATGGGCCTGAAACGTGCGTAGCTTAAGTTGGCAGACAACACGGGCAGGTAGTCCAGATCTCGATCCAGTCGCGGATTTGGGTGCCCCCGGTCTGGATTTTCAGACCAGGGATACCGCCAATTCCCGGTTTGCGGAGATTATAAATCCGAGTTGGTTTTGAGCGTGACGGTGATCTTGCGGCTATCGCCGCCGGTGGAGGCGATGGCGATTTCGCCGGTGCAGCGTTTGCGGATGCTCGAGAATTTTTCGCCCCACTCGACGAGGACCAGAGCATCATCGGTGCAGAGGTCGTCGAGGCCGAGCGACTCCAGTTGGCGCTCGCTCTCCAGGCGGTAGACATCGATGTGGAAGAGCTTGATGGGGAGGCCCTGGCGGGCGCCGTCGAACTCGTGCAACAGGGTGAAGGTGGGGCTGGTGACATCGCCGGGCTCGGCGGCGTCGAGGGCCTGCGCGATGCCCTTGACCAGCGTGGTTTTGCCCGCGCCCAGATCGCCCGTGAGCAGCAACAGTTGCGGCGGGGCCAGCAGCGCGGCCAGCTTGCGGCCCACCGCGACCGTGTCCGCGCCGCTGGTGGTGGTGAATTCGTATGTTTTGCCTGCCGCTGACTCCGTCATTGCCTTGGCCTCATGGGAAATGGTTGTGCCGCCCGTGGCGATTGTCCGGCCGCGTTAGAGAGCGGCCCTCGGGGGCTAAAGCCCCGATCTTTCTTTGTCTTCTTCGGCACGGCTAAAGCCGTGCCCTGACACTTCGTGCCTCTCCGGTTGAGTTCGTGCACAGCCTTGCAGTTCCATGCCCTCATACTTCGTGCTGCACTGGTTGGCAGTTCTTGCCCTTCCAGCATCGTTTTCCAATATCTGGAAAAACCTGCCCTGTCAAAACGACTCCTTCGTTCAAACTCTGTTACGTGTGGCGCATGCAATGCCCTGCAACCAAAGATACCCGCCACGGCCGCCGGTGGGAAGCCGGTGCGCGCGCGAGCGGAAGGCCCGCGGCAGAAAGGCCAGCGCATCGGTGGCCAGCAGCGCGTGTTCGCCAAAGTCTTCCGCGGCCATGTCGGCGGCCAGCCCATGCAGATAGACAGCAGCCTCGACGGCGCGGACCGGATCGGCGGGGTACTGCGCCAGCAGGCCGGCGACGAGGCCGGTGAGCAGGTCGCCACTGCCGCCTTTGGCCATGCCGGGATTGCCCGTGGTGTTCACGGCGACACGTCCGTTGGGATGCGCGACCAGGGTGCGCGCGCCCTTGAGCACCAGCGTGACGCCGGTGCGGCAGGCAAACTCGCGGGCCGTCTCCAAGCGGTTCTGCTGCACCTTGGCCACGGTGGTAGCGGCCAGCCGCGCCATTTCGCCGGGATGCGGCGTGAGCACCAGCGTGCGGCCCTTGGCGAGCTTGGCCAGCAGCACCGGTTTGGTGGCCAGAATATTGAGCGCGTCGGCGTCGAGCACGGCGGGGATTTTGCTGGCCGAGAGCAGTCCGGCGGCGAATTTGGCCGTCTCCGCGCTCTGGCCCAGGCCGGGACCGAGGGTGAGCACGGTCTTGCCCGCGAGCAAGGGTTCGAGGGCCTTCGGTTCGGCATTTTTGGCCGCGATATAACCCTCGCTGGTGGCTTCGAGGGGCCAGGTCATCAGTTCGGGGGCGATGGCAGCCACGACGGGCAGCGCGGGCGCGGGCACGGCGGCGGTGACCAGGCCGGCTCCGGCGCGCAGCGCGGCCAAAGCCGCCATGGCCGGAGCGCCGGCCTTGCCACCGGCGGCGCCGAAGGTTCCTCCCACTACGAGAACATGGCCGAAGTTGCCCTTGTTGGCCGCGGCGGGGCGGGGCGTCTGCGCCAGATCGAGTGCGGAGCCGGCCCACTCCAGATTGAGCGCCGAGACCACGGCCTCGGCAGGTGAGCCAATGGGCGCGACAACCACGGGCTGATGCCAGAAGCGGGTGAGCTGGCCGAAGACATGCGCCGGCTTGGGCGCGGTGAAGGTAACGACGGCATCGGCGGGAAAGACCGGGCTGGAGAAGCTGGCGCTGGTTTCGTCGGCCGGCCAGCCAGAGGGCAAATCGACGGCAAGAATGGGCGCCGTGCTGGCGCGCAGCCATTCGAGCGCGGCCAGCGGCAGGCCCTTCATGGGCGGCTTGAAGCCGGTACCCAGCAGCGCGTCAACGATCAGATCGGCGGCCAGAGCATCGTTGTATTTTTCGAGATCCTGCGCGCTGGCGATCACATGAACTTTGCCGTGCACGGGCTGGGTCAGCTCGCTCCAGGCAATAGCAGCGTCGCCGGTAATTTTGTCGGGCGTGCCGAGCAGCAAAGTGGTCACGTCGAGGCCAGCTTCAGAGAGCAACCAGGCCGTCATCATGCCGTCGCCACCGTTGTTGCCGCGGCCACAGAGCACGGTAATGCGCCGCGCGGCTGAGAAATATTCGCGGATGAAAGCCGCTACGGCCGAGGCGGCGGCGCGCATCAAATCGATGGATGGAACAGCGAAGCGCTCGCTGGTGGCGCGGTCGCAGGCCTGCATCTCGGCGGCGGAGAGAACGTGCATCGCCTTCATACTACTACGCGGCGCGAAGATGGCCGCGGTGGCTTTCGTTCATAAAAGCTCTAGAAAAATTCCTTACCATGAAATTGAGAGGGCACGGTTCAAAAGCCGTGCCCTCTCAAAACATCGGGTGTTACAACAGATTCTTACTTGCCCAGCCGGACCTGCAACGAAGCGCCCGAGTTTTTGCGGGTCAGCGTGCACGAGCCGCTTTTATCGCAGCGATAGTGAATGGAGGCTGGAAAGGTCTGCCAGTCCGCGCGGCCGTGCAAACCGTTTTTGCCCACAAAGAAGAGGCGGCCCGAACTGGTTTCCACAATGCCCCGTGCGGGATTGTCGGCGACAATCACATCGTCGCCCTCGATGGTCGAGGGCAGGCGTTGAACTTGTGCCTGCGGCCCATGGGTGTTGGCAGTAGAAGCAGCCTTCTTGCTGTCGGCGCTGGTCTTCTGCTCTTCTTCTTCCTTGCGCAACTCGTGCATACCCTTCAGGCTGGGGAAGTTCGAAGAAAAATCCCAATCGGTGAGGTTGGAATAGTTCTCCTGGGTGCAAGAGAGCGGCCCGTCGATGCGAATCTCCGAGATATGCCCGTCGGCGCCGGCGATGTTTTGCACTGCGTCTCCTTCGGGATTGGTGAGCGGAACCAGCGGCTGGCCATTGGCATCGGGAAAATTGACCCCTTCCTGGCAGACGACAATACCGGAGGCGTTTTTGAGCCGCAGGGTGACCGTGAGCGGATAGGGCGGATTGGAGGCAACCGCGTGGAAGTTCGCGATCTGCTGCGGATCGATCGGATCGACAAACAACTGGAAGGTCGGCTTGCCCTCCCAGTGCGCGATCAACCGGCCCGTCAGCCCGGCCGAATCCAGCCGGCGGTTGCCCAGATCGATATAGGAAACCGGCGGCTTGGGCTTCATGAGGCTGGAAAGAACGAGGGAGAGTAGCAATATCGCCAGCAACCCACAGCACAGGATCACCAGGATCGTTTTACGCGTGATCGGCTGCTTCGGTGGCTGCGGTGGCTCAGGTTGCTGTGGCTGGCCGGGCTGTTGAGCCTGTTGCGGAGAAGCAGTGTCTGCCGCTTTTTCCTTGGGCTCCTCTTTGACCTCGATCTTTGGCGCCTGTGGAGGCTGCGCTAAGTTCTTGCGGTAGGCATAAAGATCATCCAGGTCTTCCCGCTCTTTGAAAGGAATCACATCGAAGCCGACGCGCGGCTTGAACTCCCGCTCCGGTTCCGGCTCTGGCTCGGGTTGGGGCGCTGGAGCAGGCGTGAGCTGCGTCTCAGAAGATGGCACTAACTCGGTTGAGGTCGCGGGCAACCCGGCAGGAGCTGGCGTATCAGCCACCGGTTGCTCGGACTTTGTTTCATCCGTAGCAGGGGCTGGTGCTTCCGCGACAGGCTCAGACGGCGCAACCGGAGCTGGTAACTCGGCGGCTGGTTCAACCGCTGATTTCTCGGACTTGATTTCATCCGCGGCAGAGGCGGGCGCTTCACCCACAGGCTCGGCAGGTTTTTCCGCTGGGGCATCGGTAGCAGCGCTGGCGTCTCCGGCGCTCTCGGGCTTGGCTTCTGGCGCCGAGGGCGGCTCGGACGCAGCCGCTGGCTCCTCGGACTTCGTCTCATCCGTAGCAGGGACAGGCGTTTCCGCGGCTGGTTCAGATGGCGCGGCAGTGGCGGGCGCTTCACCCACAGGCCCGGCGGGCTTTTCCGCTGGGGCATCGGTGGCGGCGCTGGCGTCTCCGGTGCTCTCTGGCTGGGCCTCCGGCGCGGCGGGGGCAGTACTCTCTGGCGCAGATGCCGGTATAGCGGCTGGCGCAGTATTCGCCTCAGACGCGGCAGTGACTTCCTGCTGGGGCGCTGGCTCTAGGGGCCCGATTGAATTGGCTTCGCTCATGGATAAAATAACGAGGGTTGCGAATTAATTCGCGTTTATGGAAACAATGCCATTCAATCATGTCCGGAGCCGAAGCGCAATCACCCGTCGGTGCACAAAATTCCAGATTTTCCGCTCGTTGAAACCGGAGCCGTAATCTAGCTTTGCCCCATCGCGGTCTGCGCCAGCAGCCAAACGTTTAAGCCAATGATGAGCACCGTCGCGGCCCAGGCCACCCCTTGCAACCAGCGGGCATTCACAAACTCGCCCATCTTTTTGCGGTCGCCGGTAAACATCACCAGCGGAACCACGGCAAAGCCCAGTTGGAAGGACAAAATCACCTGGCTCAGGATCAACAGCTTCTCGGTTCCCTGCTCGCCCATCAGCGCCACTACGATCAGAGTGGGCACAATGGCCAGCGAGCGGGTGATCAGCCGGCGCAGCCAGGGGGCAACATGCAGATGTACAAAGCCCTCCATGACCACCTGGCCGGCCAGTGTGCCGGTCAGCGAGGAGTTCTGTCCACTGGCCAGCAGGGCCACGGCAAAGAGCGTGCTCGCGCCCGCCGCGCCTACCACCGGGCTCAGCAGCTTGTAGGCGTCCTGAATGGCGGCCACATCGAAGTGCCCGCTGCGATGGAAGGCGGCGGCGGCCACAATCAAAATCGCCGCGTTGACGAACAATGCAATCGTCAGAGCCAGCGCCGAATCCACATTGGCCAGTTGGATGGCCTCGCGCTTGCCCGCCTTCGACCGCGAATAATCGCGGCTCTGCACGATCGACGAGTGCAGGTAAAGGTTGTGCGGCATCACCGTCGCGCCCAGTATACCGATGGCGATGAACAGCATGGCGCCGTTGGTGGCGATCTCGGGAGCGGGCACAACCAGGGCGTGCAGAGCCGGCAAATAATCGGGCCGGGTCATCAGCAGTTGCATGCCGAACAAAACCATGATGGTGCCGATCAGCGCGATGACGATCGATTCCAGATAACGAAAGCCCCAGCGCTGCAGTACCAGAATCAGCAACACATCCCCGCCTGTGATAAGCACGCCGAAGAACAATGGAATGTGGAAGAGCAGTTCCAGAGCGATGGCCGAACCGATCACCTCGGCCAGATCGCAGGCCGCGATGGCGACTTCGGCCATCAGCCACAGGCCAAAGCTGACCTTGGGACCGAAGTTCTCGCGGCAAAGTTGGGCCAGGTCGCGCTCGGTTACGATGCCGAGTTTGAGCGAAAGGCTCTGCAGCAGCACCGCCAGCAAGTTCGACAACATGATGACGAACAGCAGCGTGTAACCGAAGCGCGACCCGCCGGCAATGTCGGTGGCCCAGTTGCCCGGGTCCATGTATCCGACGGAGATGAGGAATCCTGGCCCCACAAAACCCAACAGCCGCCGCCAAAAGGTGGGCGAACTGGTGATGCGCACGCTCGCGTGAACTTCCGGTAAGGAGGGCTCAGTCAGCGGGATCATCGATAGAGTTTGCGTGGCCATATCCGTCTCCTGGGGAAGTGATTGCAGGAATCACCTGAAGACAGTATGCCACAGGGAGTTAACTATAGTTAAGTAAAAATTGTTATTTTCAATTATTTTTTATATTTAGCCTGAGCCAAACCGCCTCGGCAGCTGGGCGACCCAGAATGGAACTCCCCGTAGATAATTCAATTGAAACGGTTTGATCATAGTTCTGGCGGCAAACTTTCACGCTTTTTCCCGGTCCGATGCCTGCGGCGTGCAGAAATTCCAGCAGCTTTGGGTCGCGTTCCTGCAGGCTGGTGACGGTGTAATCCAGGCCGGCCTCGGCCTCGGTGAGCCGCAATTCGCCTTGGTGATGCCGCTGGTCGGGCGAAAGGGGCAAAACGGAGTTCCCGTGGGGGCAGGCCCCCTGCTCGCCCAGTTTTTCCTTAAGCTTGGTCTCAAAGGCCGGTGAAACAGCGTGTTCCAGCCGGTCGGCCTCCTCGTGGATCTGATGCCACTCCATGCCGAAGATCTCGCTGAGCATGCGCTCGATCAGGTGATGGCGCAGCGCGGTGTGATAGGCCGTCTCGCGGCCCTCGGCGGTGAGACGCACGATGCCGTCGGCGCCAACTTTGACGAAGCCGTCGCGCTTGAGCCGCTTGAGGGCCATGGTCACGGCCGGCGCCGAGACCTCCAGCCAATGCGCCAGCATGGCGGGAATCACCTGGTGGCCTTCGGCTTCGGCCTCCAGAATGGCCTTCAGATAATCTTCCTTCGAAGCGTGGATGGTTTCTTTCATGGCGTTGCCGGAGTCCAGTGTATAAGCTTTCAGCATTTAGCTGGTAGCTCTTGTCGCCATGGCCCCAAAAATCACCGGGATCACACCCTTTCTGTGATTTCTACGAAAAGTATGTTTGCAGCAATTTTGTCCAATCACTGCGCGCTCATACTCACGCCGTCCGCAGCGGTTATTAGACGACATACCACAAAAAGAGATTACGGAAGTAGAGAAAATTAGTTGTGAACTGCACACTCCGCTCTTTATTCTTAAACAAAACTTCAGAAGCTCCTTAAGGGGCCAAAAAGAATCGAGGTGTATTTTGTTGATTTCTTCCAATGGGTATTCGAGTCTCAATAGTCTAAGTGTTGTCTTTCCAATGTATAACGAACTCGGGAATATCGAGACGGCGGTCTCGGAAGCGCTGCGCGTCGGCTACAAAATTACTTCCAAACTGGAGATCGTCATCGTAGACGATGCCAGCACAGACGGAAGTGGCGCGCTCGCCGATCGACTCGCCACGGAACATCCCGAAATCAAGGTCAAACACCACGCTAACAATCGCAAACTTGGTGGATCTCTCAAAACGGGCTTTGCCGCCGCGTCCTGTGAGTGGGTTCTGTACATGGATAGTGACCTGCCCATAAAAATGGACGACATATTCGGAGCGATTCCGCTCACGCAAGAGGCCGAGCTGATCATTGGCTGGCGCAAGTCGCGGGCAGAACCGTGGCATCGTTCGCTGATGTCCGCGATCTACAATCGGATGATCCATCATCTGTTCGATCTGCGCGTGCGCGATGTCAACTTTTCGTTCAAACTTTTCCGCCGGGACTTGCTGCATCAAGTACTGCTCACCTCCGAGGGATCCTTCATCGATGCCGAGTTGCTGCTTGAATTCAAACGAGCCGGAGCGCGTTTCGCCGAGATCGGTCTGGACTACTATCCGCGAGTAGCCGGAGTGTCGACCCTCGCCTCCAATCAAGTTGTTCTGGTGCTACTCGGTGAAATGCTGCGATATCGAATGGAGGCGCATGGAAGAGCCACGCATGATCTTGGTGGTAAACGCAGACGACTTTGGCTTGAGCGTTGCTATCAATCGAGGAGTGAAATCAGCGTTTCTTGAGGGAATTCTTCGCAGCGCCAGCTTGATGACCAACGGCGAAGGCTTTGAGGACGCGGTTCAAATTGCCCGCGAGAATCCCGGCCTTGGCATCGGGGTCCATGTGTCTCTGGTGGGCGAGCGGGCGGTTGCCGCTGCCGGCCAGCTGCGCGGGCTGGCGGACAAGAACGGAATGCTTCCCGGGTCATACCAGGCCTTCGTTGCCGCATTCCTGAGCCGCCGGTTTGGCGTTGCGGAGATTCGCACGGAAATTCAGGCACAGGTCGGCAGAGCGCTCGAGGCAGGAATCACACCGACGCATCTCGACTTCCACCAGCACCTGCATATGCTTCCTGCGATCTTTCCAATCGCGCTTTCTGCCGCCCAGTCCGCCGGGATCGGTGTAATCCGCATTCCGCTCGACCGCGGCAGAGCTTCAGGTTCTGCCGCACGCCGGATTCAAACCTTCATTTTGCGCAGGTTTTGCAGGCACAATGCAGGCAGACTGGCTCAGGCTGGTCTGAACTCCTCCGGACGATTCCATGGGTTCACGCATTCGGGAGAGATGAACGAATCGAACCTTTTGGCAACGCTGAACTGCCTTGAACCGGAAGTCAATGAAATCATGATGCATCCCGGATTTCACGATGCCGCAACCGCCGCTCGCTACCCCTGGGGCTACCACTGGCAGGACGAATATGAAGCTCTGATCTCACCGCGAGTCAGAAGATACATCGAGGAACAACAGATTCGGCTGGCGAACTTTGCCGATGCATGGCGGGCGTGAATCCGCTATTTTTTGGGGCCGGTGGCGTAAGCCCGCTTCAGCGGGCGAAATCTGATCGATCTCGACGCTCTTGCGCGTGACAATGCCATCGGCGGGAGAGACGATCTTGGTGTAGCTCAGATTGAGCTTGGCCTGATCGAGCTGGGCCTGCGCCTGTTGCGGCGCGGTCTCAGCTTGCGTTTGCAGCGCGCGATCTTGCTCGGGAGACAGGACCGGCGAGCATAGAGAGGCCGGCGCGGGGAACAAGAAAAAATTCCCGCCGCGTTTTCCTGAAGGCTGGCACTGTTGCGTTTGCGATTCCATCGATGGCGCAAAGGAACTTCGCATTTGCCGCATAAAGAAGCGCGCCCGCCACATGCTAGAATGCCCACTGTGCAGCCAACAATAAAGACACCCAACAGCCGGGAATTTCACGACACCGCCGAAATTCTAACGGGCATAATTGTTGGCTTGGGACTGGCGGCTACGCTGCTTACGCTTTTTGCGATACCGCTGGCCAACAACATGAGCATCACCCGTGATTTCATCGAGTATTGGGCTTCTGGCCAACAGCTCGTCCATCACGCGAGCCCGTACGACTTTGACGCGATTGCGGCTTGGGAACAATCCGCGGGGTGCCCGAAAGGCCCCGCGCTGCCGATGCTCAGCCCACCCTGGATTCTGCCCCTGCTTTATCCGCTGGGTTTTCTTGGCGCCAGAATCGCGGCCGTGCTGTGGAATCTGTTTTTGTTTGGCTGCCTTCTGCTCTCCGTACATCTCATCCGCCAGATGCACGGCTCTCCACCGAATCGGCTGCACTGGCTGAGCATTGCCTTCACCCCGGTCATTCTTGTATTAGCCATGGGACAGATCTCGATTCTGGCCCTGCTTGGCGTCACTTTGTTTTTGCGCTACCACGAACAACGCCCCATTCTCAGTGGAGCGGCTCTATGGCTTTGCGTTCTCAAGCCACATCTATTGCTGATTTTCCTTGTGGTCCTGGCACTCTGGATACTGACCACGCGCCGTTACCAAATCGCCATCGGCGCGGTTGCGGCGATGGCCCTATCTACAGCGACGGCACTGCTCATTGAACCTCACGCGTGGAGCGAATACCTCCATGTGGCGCAGTTTTCCCAAGCCGTCATGCAATTTGCCCCTTGTTTTGCCGGAGTCATTCGCCACTGGATCGCGCCTCAGGCCAGATGGTTGCAGTATCTGCCTGCCGCGGTGAGCAGTGTTTGGGCAATCATCTATTATTGGCGGCATCGCGCCTCTTGGAGTTGGCTGCGCCACGGGAACCTGCTCATTCTGGTTTCTCTCTTGGTTGCGCCCTACGGCTTTGTATACGACCAATGCTGCGCGTTGCCCGCGATTCTGCATGGCGTCTATGTCACGCGGTCTCGCAAGGCCCTTGCCGCGCTGGCTCTTTTGATTCTTCTCGCCGATATTCAGCTTTTTGGTGTGTCATCCTACTCGCCGCTTTCATCGCCTCACTGGATCTGGACCGGTCTGGCCTGGATTGTGTGGTATTCGATTGTGCTTGCTGTATAAAAATCGCGGGATGCCAAGAAATATGGGTTGAACAGATACCTCCTCCAGCCCTCTATCTCAACGTTTTTCTCCCCCTCCACGCCTTTCCTATTTTTTTCAAACATCCCGCTCCGGCCGATATAAAGATAAAAGCCTCCAATTTCCCATTCCGCGCCGTGCGGAACCATGGAAAACTGGAGGCTGAAAGCTGATCGCGCTAAAAGCTAGTAGCTGCTTTTTACTTGACGCGAACCTTGGGTTCTGCGGAAAGACCGGGGCGCAGTTGATGCTGCGGATCTTCCTGGGCCAGGGCCGTGAAGTCGATGCGCACGGGCACGCGCTGCACCACCTTAACGTAGTTGCCAGTGGCGTTTTCCGGCGGGAAGAGCGAGAGCACCGAGCCGGTGGCGCCGCCGATCTGCGTCACCTTGCCCTGATACTTCTTGCCCGTCGAATCGACGGAAATTTCCACCGTCTGGCCGGCCTGCATGTGCTCGAGCTGGGTCTCCTTGAAGTTGGCCGTGACCCATAGATCGTCGAGCGAAACCAGAGTGAGCAGGTTCTGGCCTGCCGAAACGTTCTGATCGATTTCGACGCTCTTGCGCGTGACAATGCCATCGGCGGGAGAGACGATCTTGGTGTAGCTCAGGTTGAGCTTGGCCTGATCGAGCTGGGCCTGCGCCTGTTGCACCTGCGCCTCGGCCTGCTGGGCGCGGGCGTTTTGCGCGGCCACCTGTTGCGGCGCGGTCTCGGCATACTTCAAGCTGGCCTGCGACTGCGCTTCGCGCTGGTGGGCAACGCGGACGGCCTCGGAAGCGGCTTTCTCGCTGGCCTGGGCGCTGATGAGCTGCGCCCGAGTGGCGTCGGCCGAGGCCACGGCGGCATCGTATTGCTGCTTGCTGATCACGTCTTTGGCGACCAGCGGCTTGTAGCGCTCCAGATCCGCCTCGGCCCGGGTGGCGTTGGCCTGGGCCTGGGCAACCTGAGCATGAGCGGCGGCCAGTTGCTGCTCGGCCTGCTCGATGGTGGCATGGGCGCCGGTCACGTCGGCGTTGGCCGCGCTCAAATTGCTCCTGGTATTGGTGGTCACGATGGGCACGTTGACCTTGGCCGCCGCGGCGTTGGCCTGGGCGCTGGCCAAAGCGGCCTCGGCGTTTTCCACCGCGATCTGGTAGTCGCGCGGGTCCAGCTCGGCGATCACGTCGCCGGCCTTGACCACCTGGTTTTCTTGTACATCGACCTTCAGCACATGGCCGTTGACGCGCGCGCTGACCTGCATCAAGTGGCCGCTGATCTGCGCGTCGTCGGTATCCTCGCTAAAGGTAGAGTGCCACCAGACGGCTACGGCGGCAATCGCCACGACGATCAAGGCGACCACAAGAATTCCCCTGCGGCGGGACTTCGGCTCCTCGATCTCGGTTTCCAAAGCCGCTTCGCTTGGGTCCTGTATTGCTTTTGGATCCGCCACGTTACTTCCCTCCTAGGTATCTCTTGTAGTTCTGCCCATCCCCCAGGGCGCGGGCCAAGCTGAGCTTGGCAATGTTGTTCCGGTAGAGGCTGGCCACCAGAAGACTGTCGGCCTGCGCCACGGATTGTTGGGCCTGGCTGACGGCCAGGTTGTCGCTGACGCCGTTGGCGTAACGCTCTTGTGCTTCCTTGAGAGCTTCGTTGGCCAGATCGACGCTGGAGCGGGCCACTTCCACCTGCTTTTGCGCCGCGGCAATATCGAGCAGCGCGTCGCGCACATCGGCCTCGACCTGCGCCTGCTTGTCGCTGAGTTTGGCCTGCTCGGTATCCAATTGCGCCTGGGCCTGCTGCGCCTGGCCGCGCAGAGCAAACTCGTCGAAGACCGGCACGGTGAGCGAGGCCGAAGCATCGACAGTGCCGTGCGAGTGGCCCAGCGTGGGGCCGATGTCGCCATAATCGGCATTGATGCCCAGAGCGGGATAACGAGCCGCGGTGGCCGCTTTGCGCTGCTCGGCTGCGGCCGCTTCCAACTCCACTTCGGCGGCCAGATCCTTGCGTTTGGCCTGGGCCTGCTCGATCAGCTTTGCCGCGTCCAGTTCGTCGAAGGGCGCGTAGGGCGCCTTATCGGCAAGGTTGAAGCTCTGGGCCAGCGGCAGGCCGATGGTGCGGGCCAGCGCCAGCTTGTCTTTTTCAAGCGCGTTGTTGGCCGCGATCTGCTGCTGCTCAAGCGACTGATAATCGACCCGCGCGCGCAACTCGTCGAGCAGCGGCGCGGTTCCAGCCTGATGGTTGGCAACGGCCTGATCGAGCGAAATTTTGGCTGTGGCGACCTGCGCCGCGACGCTCTCCAACTGCTTTTCGTCGGCCAGCACCAGCAAATACGCGTTGCCCACTGTCAGGATCACCAGCTCTCGCGCGTCCTCGGCCGACAACTGAGCGGCAGCAAACTGATGCCGCGCAGCCAGATAGTTGCGCAGCGAAGAAACGTTGACCAGCGACCAGCCGAGCGAGGCCCGTACATCGGTAAAACCGAAGGGCCCGATCATAGTGGGGAAGCCGGTAATACGCAGCCCCTCGGCGGGCAGATCGGTTTGCATCACGGTTTCCTTGGCGGAAAAATCGACCGAGGGCAGCAGCGCCTGCAACTGGCTGAGCCGCTCGGCGCGGGCCGCCGAGGCCTGCGTACCGCTCAAAATCACGCCCAGGTTGGCCTGCAAACCGCGCCGCATCGCCTCGTCGAGCGTGAGATCGATGGCCTGCGCCGAGGCCTGGCCCTGGGTAACACTGCCATTAAACGATGATGCGGTGACGGAGACGGTAGGAGCCGCGGGCACGGTTTGCGCGGTCAAAACTGAGGCCGTGCAAACAAGTAGACCCGGCAAAAAGGCCCCCACACAGGGACGGATTGTGCTTGCCACGCGAAGCTTTCTCAAAGTAAAAACCTGCTTGAACGACAACGGACGCACGAGCGCCGGGGAAATCGTCTACCCAGTTAGATGCCGGCACGACACGAGATGGTTGCTGGGTTTATTGTACCCAATTCACCCGCTCCCGAATTGTCTCCGGGAAAGGCCGGACTGGGCAATCGCATGAATGGGACGAACCCCGGGAATCACCGCGAAGTGTCAGGGCGCGAATTTTCGACGATCCAATAAGTGCTGCCGGAGAAACACGAAGTGTCAGGGCACACTTCAGTCGTGCCGCAAATGCCCAATTACGATCGGCGCGGCTCAAGCCGTGCCCTGACACTTCTTGCTCAACGAGCTGACTTCATGCGATGACTCTCCGTGGTCCTTCCCCAGAAATGAACGCCGGTGCCGTTTCAGTACGTTCCCGGTTGGCGGTAGGGCGAGCCGGCGGCAAACCGCCGCTCCTCGCCGCGCGGATCTTTTTCGATATGCGGCACGCTCTCCCAGATCATCGTGTTGCGCCCAGTAAGGTCGTAGGCCGGCCAGGCGGGTAGCCCCGGATGATTGGGATCGCCGGTAGCCGCGTAGTGGACGAGCATGCCCGACATGATGCCGGCCAGCGGTTGCGCGGCGGCCAGCTCGTCGGGCGAGGCGCCAATCTGGCCCGGCGCGGCGGCCAGGTTGTCGAACATGAAAGGAATGTCGATGGTGTGCTGGGCGCGCGCGCCGGCCGCATCGCGGTGCCAGTTCATCTGGTAGACCCAGGTATGCGGCTGGCTCTTGGGATTGGCCGCCCGCCGCTCGGCCTCCAACACCTGGCCGGGCCAGGCGCGAAAGGCTGTCGCCGCCGCGGTCACAATGTCGATGGGCGATTTATCGGGATAGATGGCGCGGTACTTGGCCACCACCTGCTCGGCGGTGTAGGGGCCGAGATAGATGGCGATGGCATTTTTGAGCGCCGCCGGAGCATCGTCCCAGCTGAGCGTAGCGGGCGCGGCCACGCTGGTTTCGTCGTGGGTGTTGCCCAGGATCATGGGAATATCGGCCGAGAGCGGCGGCGCGTCGGGGGTGAATGGGTCGCGCGAGAGCACCGTTCCATCGACCACCGGCAGCCAGTCGGAACTGGTTGCCGCGGCGGTGGCCTGAATCTTTTCCCAGGGCAGGGTCTGCAAATCGCCAAGATTGGCCTTGCTCACGCCCAGCTTGGCCAGCATGGCTTCGGTGCGCCGCGCGGCAATCTCGATGGAGGCTCCTTTGACCTGCTGGCCGCTCATCGACATCACGCGATGAAAGAGCCCGCGCGCGGCCGGCATGGCCATCAGCGTGGCGCACTTGGCCCCGCCACCGGATTGACCAAAAATTAATACCCGGGACGGGTCGCCGCCGAAGCCGGCAATATTGTCGCGAATCCATTCCAGGGCCAGCACCAGATCGAGCATGCCCACGTTGCCCGATTGCGCATACTGTTTTGCGTCGAGCCCGGCCAGATAGAGATAGCCAAAGGCGTTGAGCCGGTGGTTGACGGTGACCACCACAACATCGCCGCGCCGGCAGAGCCGCTTGCCATCGTAGAGGGCGCTGTTGACCGAGCCGTTGTTGTAAGCTCCGCCGTGAATGTAGACCAGCACGGGACGCCGCCCATGATCGCCCACGGCGGGCGTGAAGACGTTCAGGTGCAGGCAGTCCTCGCTCTCCTGACCCACTTCGGGAGCCACGCGCGGCCCACGGCCCATGGCATCGGGCATGCCAATCGGTCCCAGGCTGGGCGCGGCGCCCGCGCCTTGTAGCCCACGCGGGACAGAAAGCTGCGGAGCGCGGGTGGTGAATGCGTCGCAGAGCTTGACGCCCGTCCAAGGAGACGGCTTGAGGGGAGGCTGAAAGCGCACCGGCGCGGTATCGGCGCCGTAAGGAACGCCGCGAAACACGTTGATGCCGTCCTCGACCACGCCCTGAATCGCGCCATAAGAGGTTTTGGCCACCGGCGCCGTGGTGGGCGCGGCAAGCGCGAACAAACTTGGGCGCAGCGCCAAGGCTGCCGCCGCGGCTCCGCCAGAGCACAACACGGTGCGACGATCGATCTTTCTGCTCATGAAAAACTCCTGCAAAAAATCCCTGTAGAAGCCGCGTTACGTACGAACTGAAGCCCGTACCCTTCAAGATAACTTGTATTTGTGATGACGAACGAGGGCGGCGTTTGGCCGCGCGGCAGAAGAAAATTCCGCATAGGTGCGGTCGATCACGGCTCGGCGTGCATCTTTCTGGCTTCGCCCGAGACCTGATGAAAGAGATCGGCGGCAGCGTCGTCGCGGCCCTCGACCTCGTGCACCGCCAACCGTCCCAAATTGATCCGCGCCAATCCCGCGCGGTCGCGCGGCGCGCCGGTGGCCTGGCCGAGCAAAAAATCCAACTGCGCATGAATGGAGAGAAACGGCAGGAAATCCGGATAGCTCTTCTCCAACCGCGCAATGGCCTCAAGCGCGCGGCGAAACAGTTGCAGGCGTTCGCTATCGGTCATGGGTACATTGTAGGAGAAGTGAAGAAGTGAAAGAGTGAAGAAGTGAAGGGGAAAGATGTGGGTTGGGCGAATGCATCTTGTTCTCCCCCGGCCGCCTTCCAGAATCGGTCTTGTCACTGCCCGCCCCGGCGTTGAACAGTCCCTCCTCACTGCGTTTCCGGCCCACAGGAGATGCAATGTGCTTCCGCAGTCCCCGGCCCCGGAGGGGCCCGTCGAGAATAGCCCAGGGCGAAAGCCCTGGGACAAGATTCCACCCCATCCCTCCGAGCCCCTTTAGGGGCGGTGCGATCCGTTGCTTTCTTTTTCCCGGTCAGAAGCACCTGTAGCTGCTCCCGCCCTGAAGATGTGGTACAGAAACCGGGCGGCCCAGAAGTTCGGCTGATATTCTGGAGTGTATGAGCGGAACGATGAACAACGACGCTACGAAGACAACGGAGAAGCCACAGCCCACGCTGAATCTGCGCGCGGTCTGGCTGCTATTGGCGGCGATCTTTGCCGCGGTTTACTTTGCCTCTTTGTTTTCGCCGCCGCTTTTGGACGACGTGGATGCGGCGCACGCGCAGGCGGCACAGGGCATCTCGGAGACCGGCGACTGGATCACCTCGAAGATCAACGGCATCCGTTATATCGAGAAGCCGCCGCTTCCCTACTGGCTGGTGGCCGGCATGTACCGCGCCTTTGACCAGAACACCTTTGCCACCCATCTACCCAACGCGCTGGCCATGCTGGCGCTGGCCTGGCTGGCCTGGAAGTGGACGCGCCGGGTGTGGGGCGAACGGGCCGGGCTCTATGCCGGGCTGGGCGTGCTGACCTCGGTCGGCCCCTTCCTGTTTACCCGCTTCATCATTCCCGAGGCGATTCTTTCCTTCTTTTTGCTGGCCGCGCTCTACGGGCTGATTGCCAGCCTCGAAGACAACCGGCCGGAGCTGATCTACTGGTCGTGGGCCTCGGTGGCGCTGGCGCTGCTGACCAAGGGACTGATCGCGCCGGTCTTCTTTCTGGGGGCGGCGATTCCCTATCTGCTGCTGACCGGCCACTGGCGGCGTTGGCGCGATCTGAAGCCCGTCACCGGATTTCTGCTGTTTTTGCTCATCGCCGCGCCCTGGCACATTCTCTGCGGGCTGGCCAATCCCGACCAGGGACACCCGGTGGGCAATCACCCCACGCTGGGCAACGTGCACGGCTTCTTCTACTTCTTCTTCGTCAACGAACATGTGCTGCGCTTCTTCAACCAGCGCTACCCGCACGACTATAACAAGATGCCCAGCCCGGTTTACTGGGCCGCGCATCTGGCCTGGATCTTCCCCTGGAGCCTGTTTTTGCCCGCCGCCATCGCGCTGGCCTGGCGCACCCGCCGCAACTGGCTGCAACACCTGGGCCACGAAGCCGGCCAGACTATGGACTTTTATCTGGACCACGCCATGCGCGAGGACGTGAGCACCTACATCGTGCGCGTCAAGTTCCGCGTACGGACCATCTGGCTGCTGAGCCTGTTCACGGCCTGGACGCTGCTGTTCTTCTCCATCTCGACCAATCAGGAGTACTACACCTTCCCGGTGTGGACGCCGCTGATCATGCTGCTGGCCGGCGTGGTGGCCGACATCGAAGAGGGACGGGGAACAGCCAGCGGATTGCCCGCGCTCAAAACCGGCTGGCTGACCTGGGCGCAGGCCGGTTTTGCCCTGGTCGGCATTGTGGCCGCGGCGGCGCTGGGTTGGGGATTGTGGAGTTCGCGCCAACTGGCCTTCGTGCCCGATATCGGCACCGTGCTGGCGCATCGCGGCGTGGGCGACTACACGCTCTCCATGTCGCACCTCTTCGATCTAACCGGCGAATCCTTTGCCGCGTTGCGGTTGCCGGCGGCGCTGGCGGCAGTGGCCCTGCTCATCGGCCCGCTCGCCGGATGGCTGCTGCGGCTCAAGAAAAAGCACATCGCTTCGACGGTGAGCATAGCGCTGACCATGACGGTGTTCTTCATCGCCGCGCACATTGCCTTTGCCCGCTTCGCGCCCATGCTCAGCTCCAAACCCGCGGCCGACACCATCATGGCCAAGGGCACGCCCAACGACACGTTCATCATCTACGGCGACCAGTCCTCGGGCTCGTCGGTGATCTTCTACACGCACCAGTTCTTCCACGGCAAGCCGGCCATGCTGGTGTTGCCGCGCTGCGGCCAGCACGGCGAGGGCTCGACGCTGCTGTGGGGCTCCTGCTATCCCGACGCGCCCGACATCTACCTGAGCGACGCCAAGCTGGCGGCGATCTGGGGCACCGGCAACCGCAAATGGATCTTTGCCGAAGATCCGGACCGCGCCAATGTGGAGCGCGTTCTCGGCGGCAAACTCATCGAGGTCCAGACCATCGCCGACAAAACCCTGTGGACCGACCGTCCGCTGCAGTAGGGCAGCGGACGGAAAACAGTTGCGTGCATGGCTGCGGGAAACTTGCCGGCATGCGGCGGAAAAACAATCAGATCCATCGCATTTGAATCGTTGCAGGGTACGGACTAAAAGCCCGTACCTTGCATTTTGCGCTCACATTTTCAGATGCGATTGCCCCGGAGATACAATGCATGGCGCGGGCCGGCGGCCCGCGCTTTTTCTATCCCACCATCGAGGCTTACGCCGCCGCGTTTTCTTCGCCGGGCTGGCGGATGAAAGCGTAAAGATAGAAGACACCCAGCAGCAAGATGGCGAGCGGCGCGGGAACCACCTGGATGGCGGTAATCGCATTGCCGCCGAGCCGGGCCGCCAAGCCGGGCAGGCCATTGATAGCCATGAGAATGGCCGCCCAAACCAGATCGGCGGTCAATACAAGGCATAGCAGCGTCACCACCATGGCCAGTCTTCCCATCCTTTTGCTCTGCGCTCCCAACACAACGCAGGCAGGAACCGCCAGCAGCAAAAGTTTGGTGTCGTACAGGTGATGATATAAAGGCAGCATGGTGAGTGCCGCCCCCGAGGCCAGCGCCAGACAAGCCCGTTGCGGCGTGGGCCGGGAACGCAGGATGGCCCAAACCCAGACCAGCAGCAGCGATCCAGCGATCGCAAAGCTGGCCGGGTTGTAGAAGGCTGGATTGTCGCGCAGCAGGCTGAACACCGTCTGTAGATTGACCAACATGCCCAGTCCGTGGCTGCCGATCGAGGCCGGTCCGGGATCGGTCGAACCGCCATAAGCGGCAAAGCTGGCAATGTTGGCGTGCAGTTCCTGCATCCAGTTCGGAGAAACGCGCCAGACCCACAGAATGGCTGGAAGGCTAACCGCGGCGGCAATGCCCAGCGCCTGCAGAGCGCGTTTGCGATAGACGCCGCCGGCCAGCAGGAAATAAAGCCAGATCATCCCGGAGTCGTGCGGCTTGACCACCAGGCTCAGCGCCAGGCACGTTACGCCCAGCGGAACGAATCGCTCGCGCAGCAGGCACCAGACGGCGACGATGCAACAACAGATCACGATTCCCGCCGGATTGCCGAGCACGATCGCAACCTCGCAGTTGGCCAGGGCAAAGCCGATCAGAGCCGCAGCAAAGACCGGGGCCGTGTCCGCGCACAGATCCCAGGCCAAAAAAGCCGACAGAATCAGGCCGGCAGCGGTAACCGCGATCCACAGCAGATGCGCCGGCATCCAGGGCAGCAAGGCAAAGGGCGCGATCAGGCAAAATGCCGAGGGCGGATACTCATCCCGCGTGACCGATTTGCGGTCTTTCTCCGAGTTCCACAGGTGCTCTCCGCCTTCGGCAAGATAGACCCGCAGCACATCGCTTTCCTTGTACGGGTCGCCATGCTGTAGCAGACAGCGGGCGGGAAAATACACCACGCCAAAGTCCACCATGGTAATCGGTGAGGTCTGTTCAAGCGTAAAGCCGAAGAGCAAAAACACGATACAGCCAAGCAACAAAAGGCATACGCCGTCGGATCGCGTTTGGGTCATATTCGACTCGAACTACGCGGCGCGCATCTTGCCGCCGGGCAGCAACTGAAAGATTTGGCCGCGCCAGAGAATCCGGCTATTGAAGTAGCTCAGCGCCCAGAAGATGGCTCCCATCAGATCGCGGATGGGGTAGAGCACCAACAAGCCGAACCAACTGGTATCGCCGACAACGTTGCGGCCCACGGCAAACGACAGCGCCAGCCGCGAAGCCAGGCCCACGGCGAACAGGCCGATTCCCCACAGCGGACGGTGCGCCCAGAACCCTGCCGCCAGTCCCAGCAATGCGAAGGGCATGGCGAAGGTGAGCACGGTGCCGAAGTGGCCCTTGGGACGCGAGAACCGCGTCGATTTCATCCAGCGGATCTGGTGCTTCAGCGAGTCAAAGAGCTTGGCGTTGATCACCATGTGATCGATCACATAGTGGCTGAGAACCACCTTTTGGCCCAGCTTGTGGGTCTCGCTGCCGAGGATGAAATCGTCGGCGCAGAAATCTGCGGTGACGCCAAAGCCGCCCATACGCTGGATGGTTTCGCGGCGGAAAGCCATGGTCGGGCCCAGGGTAAACCGCATGCCCTCCATCATCCGCGCCGCCAACACGCCCGAGGTCATTTCGACACTCATGCCGATGGCCTCAAGCCGTGCCCACAAGCCACCCTGCGCGGCCACGCCACGGTACAGGCAGCACATGCCGCCCACCTTGGGATCGGCAAAAGGCAGCGCGATCGAGCGCAGGTAGTCGGGACCGACACGCACGTCGCTGTCGGAGATCACCAGAATCTCATGGGAGGCGAGATGCTCCATCGTCTCCAGCGAGGCCACCTTGGCGTTAATGTAATTGGGCTGGCCGTTGGTGACCAGAAACTTGGTGGAAATGTGCGGATAGCGATTGGAGATGCGGCGGGCAACCGCCAGAGCCGGATCGCTGGCATCGCGGGTGCAAAACAGTATCTCGTAGGCCGGGTAGTCCTGCGTAAAGAAGCTCTCCAAGTAGGACTCCAACCCCGGCTCGTCACCATGCAACGGCTTGAGCAGCGAGAGCGGCGGCGTAAAGCCGGCCTGCGCATCGGTCTGCGCCTTGGCCATGGCGAGGCGGCGCTCGCGCATATAGCCCGGCACGGCCATCAACACAATGGCCGCGAAGACCGAAGAAGTAAGCAAACCAAATGCAGCGAATACGAGCAGAACGTAGGGCATTTTTTAACCAGGATAGAAGGCGTGACAGCTATGATCAGCAGCCGTTTTTACTATATCTTAGTTTACTGTGGTTTTTTCCATTGAATGATGGTCTTACGAGATTGACCGGCAAACTGCCCCATAAAAGCTGCAAAAATAAATCGCATTTCACTTCCGTGTAGCATTCGCGGGACGAAAACTGCCGGACACATCCCCCAAAAACTGGGGTCGTGACACAACCGGGTTTACGATTTGCGCTGCCCCGAGCCACGCGTGGGCGGAGGCACCGTCTTACGTACTGGAACAATGGCGGCCGAGACGCCGGGAGCGGCGGACTGGAAACGGGCCAGCATCTCCGAGCGAACGTACTCGACAAAGCTCTGCATCTGCCGGTTCATCTCTTCCATGCGCTCGCGCATCTGCAAAATGATGGCGATGCCGGCGATGTTGACCCCCAGGTCGCGGGCCAGATTCAGAATGAACTCCAGCCGCTCCAGATCCTCGTCGGTGTAGAGCCGCGTGTTGCCATCGGTGCGCGACGGCTTCAGCAGACCCTCGCGCTCATAGAGGCGCAGCGTCTGCGGATGAATCTCGTACATCTCGGCCACCGCCGAGATCATGTACGCGCCTTTGGATTTGCGTTTTGTGGCCATAGCATCATCTCATCAACGTTTTGCATTCGGGCTAGTTGAATTTGATTCCTTCATGCGGAGTCTTTCATGCCAATCCTTCGGCTCTTTGACTTGAAAATTCTCCTTCAATATTTTCTTCAGTGCTTCAGATGGTTTTGTAGTGACCCAATGTCCCTTTTCTTTCAAGATGGAATACCCTGCGTGTTTCAATGATTTCAATACGCTAATAGCCTCTGGATATGTGAGGCAGTAAAACTCTGCATATTGAGGATCCCTTGTTTTCCAGACGTAAATCATCCTCAAATCAGGAAAACGTTCATATTTGCTATACAACTCGAATGCTTCATCTGTTGCAGTTTTCAACTGAATAGGACGGCAAATAAATTTGCCCCCGCTCATGCCATCGCGATAGACAATCAAGTCTATCCCATGGTCACGAATGGGCTCAGCTACTTCTAAACTGGCGGCAAATAAATTTGCAATTAGAATATGCTTGCCGATGATCCCTATCTGTTGCTTATCCATTTTCGCCACCTGATCTTTCGTTGAGCTAGAAGGCCCTACAGCTTATCAAACAGCGCCTGGCGCGGGTCTTCGCCGTTGAGCCGGGCCAGTTCGCGCATGATCTCGCGGCTGCGCTCATCTTGCAGGTGCGGCACCACGACCTGCACGGCCACGATCTGGTCGCCGCGCTGGCCGGGCTGCTGCGCGCTTTCAACACCGCGCTCGCGCAGCCTGAGCTTTTGCCCGCTCTGCGTGCCGGGGGGAATCTTGAGCTGGGCGCGGCCGTCGATGGTAGGCACCTCGATCTTGGCGCCCAGCGAAGCCTCGGCCACGGTGACCGGAACCACCATATGAATGTCGTCGCCCTGTCGCGCGAAGACCGGATGCGTGCCGGTGCGCACGATCAGAAACAGATCGCCGGCCTGCCCGCCTCCCGATCCGGCGTTGCCCTTGCCCTGCAGGCGGATGCGCTGGCCGTCGCGTGTGCCGGCCTTGATGCGGAAATCGACCGTCTCGCTGCGCGCCACCGTGCCCTCGCCATGGCAGGTCGAGCACGACGCGGCGGTGCGGCCGGTTCCCTGGCAACGCGGGCAGGTGATGTTGAACTTCATCCGTCCGCCCATCTGCGTCACCTGGCCCGAGCCGTGGCACTCTGGACACGGCCCTGCGCCGCCAGCGTGCGACTGGCCGTGGCAACTGGGACAACTCTCCTGGCGGTTGACCTGGATGCGCGCCTGGCCGCCGCGGATCGCGGTCCAGAAATCGACCGTGGCCTGGTACTCGAGATCCGAGCCGGGCCGGGGTCCGCGCGGCTGCTGGTGCTGCGCGCCGGTAAAGATATTCGAGAAGATGTCTTTGAAGCTGCCCCAACTGGCCGGGCCGCCACTCTCCTGCTGGCCGGGAAAACCGCCCTGAAATCCGGAAAAGTCGAAGCCGCCGAAGTCAACCGGCCCGCGGCCGGCGCCCTGCTGGCGCGCGTAGGCCTCGGCCTGCGCCGGGTCGATCTGGTCGGAGTAGAAGCCCAGCTGGTCATACACCTTGCGCTTCTTCTCGTCGCTCAACACGTCGTTGGCCTCGGAGATCTCCTTGAACTTCTCCTCGGCGCGCTTGTCGCCGGGGTTCACGTCCGGGTGATACTTGCGCGCCAGCTTGCGGAAGGCCTTGCGAATCTCCTCCGCCGTGGCCGTCTTCTTCACTCCTAGAGTCGCGTAATAGTCTTTTTGTGTCGTCGTGGGCATGTTATATCTGTCGCTCGATCCCTGCTTGTTTCCTGGCTTCTGATTCTTCTGCAATTCCGGCGGCCATTACGCGCGCTGGCGCTCAAGAAGAAACTAATGCTCCCGCATGCCGCTTAAGCGATCGCGCGGCGGCGTTCTTCGGCCTGCGGCTGGAAGCCCGGCCGGGGGCGAATCTCCAGGCGAATCGCGGCCTGCTGCGCAGCGGCGGCCGACTCCAGATCGAAATCCATCTGTAGCCGCATCCAGAATTCCGGCGTCATATTGAAATACCGCGCCAGCCGCAGCGCCGTGTCCGCCGTAATTCCGCGCCGCTCGCGCACGATCTCGGAGATGCGCGTCACCGGCACGCGGAGAGCGATGGCCAGCGCATTGGCCGAGAGCCCCAGCGGCTTCATGAACTCCTCGCGCAGCATCTCGCCCGGATGCAGAGGGGGCATCAAAGCACCCTCTTCCATCTCGGGTTCAGTGGTAATCGACAATTTCGACTTCAAAGGCATCGCCATCGCTCCATCGAAAACAAATTCGATATTGTCTGTTGATCCGCAGACTCCACTGTCCCTCCCGGTCGCCTTTAAGCTTTTCCAACATGTTTCCCGGAGGTTCGTACAACTCCTCGACGGTAGAAACCAGGTGAATCTGCCTTAACTTTCGCATCGCGATCCGCTCAAAGGCCGCATAGCGCCGGCTGTGACGGTGCTGGAAGACCAGCTCGGACTCTTTGTCGGCAAACGAACGGATCATGCTTACCGTTTAGCGTAACACGGAAAACAGTCAGAAATCCATCAAACTTCGGTGGCATACTCCCGGCAGGCGCGAATATCTTCGGCTGTCAGGTCTGGGAAATCGGCCAAAATCTGCGCCTCGGTCATGCCTGCTGCAAGATAGCCTAAAACGTCGTCAACCGTGATGCGCAACCCGCGAATGCACGGTTTTCCGCTGCGTTTTCCGGGTTCGATCGTGATGATCTTCGAATAGTCCATGGGGAGATTATCGTCCCTCTGCATTTGCACGCGCCGCATTAAGCCGCAACGCCGAACCGCTCGATCTTGGGCCTCTTTTTTCGCGCGGCCTGCCAGATGTCGTAGCTCATCTGCAGTTCGTACCACAGGCTGTCGTGCGTTCCGAGCGCGGCCGACAGGCGCAAAGACATGTCAGCCGAAATCCCCGAAGCGCCATTGAGAATGCGCGACAGTGTCGTGCGGGAGACGTGCAGCTTTTTGGCCGCGGTGGTCACATCCATGTCGCCCAGAGCGTCCCGCAGAATCTTGCCGGGATGAGGTGGATTGAACATTCGCTGCATGTGAGTCCCGATGATTCGGACCGGAGGCGCGGCTTTGGCGTCAGTCGGCCAAACAATCAATCGTCGCTTCTTTCTCGGACGATCACCCTGTAGTCCCAGTCCCCACACACGATGATCTCCTTTTTTCGGTGCCTGAGCCACCAATTGAATTCTTCATACAGGTCGTAAATCTGTTCCGCGAACTCAATCTCGGGGGTCTCGCTCTTTACAACGTCCGTCCCGAGTATATCGATGGCTTCCGCAAGGTCAATGACAAATCCATGGTCCTTAAACTCGTGCACAAGCTTCCTCGCAATCTCTCCAGCGCGTCTTTCGATGGATGGCTTTGTCGACAGAAGCCGTTCTGCATACTGCGCAGCTGATTCGGCAATTCGATCGCAATAGCCGATTTCCCTTACCGTAAGGGTTTCCTTTAGATACCTAGCGAACATAGGTGCGCTTTGCGGATATTTTTGGCAAACACCTGCAATTGTTTCAAGTGCCTTGGAAACGCCAAGCGCCGGAAGGTCGCCTAGCTGCGGGTCGATCGGCCCGAGTTGTCCCAGCGGGCCCATGTGTATCTCGTCGCTCCCGATTGCAATGAGCGTAGCCGCAGATTTCGCGTGCCTTGGGATGGCGGTGACGAATCGGCCATGTGAGCGTTGTTTGCATGCTTTGCTGATCTGGTAGGCGGGTTCGATCTCGCCGCCGTGACTCAAAAGAACCAACAAAACATCTTTTTTCTGATTTGCGTTTCGGCGCCTTAACGAGAGGAAGACCCAGTCAAGATCAACCTCGATGATTTTGGTGCGTGGCTCCAAAATAGTGACAACGCAATATTGGTTTTCAATATCGGGGTTCCGGTTCAATATTTCATCGGCGCGCTCCTTAAACGACGCGCGAATCTGCTTATCTTTACCGCTCCCGACCGCGTCCATGAAGCGTTGTTTACGCGCCACCTCCTGATCGACCTGCGCTGGGCTATCTGGTGTTGGAGCGTCGCCTTCGAAAGGTGCTTGGTCCGGCGCTTGGTTCTGACTCTGCTCGGGATTCCCGCTGTCTTCTGACATCAAAGCCCCCTGAGTACTTCCTAAATTTGAGTTCGGGGTGGGCGATCAAAAAATCGCCCACCCCGAGAGTTTTTCCGCCCGTAGGGCGGGGCTGCCTGAACGGCTAGTTCTTCTTGTCGTCCACGTCCACGTACTCGGCGTCGATGACTTCGCCTTCCTTCTTTGCCTCTCCCGTGGGTGGCGCTCCCGCACCACCTGCCGACGGTCCGCCAGCACCCGGAGCAGTTCCGCTCTGCGCAGCAGCCGCATTGGCCTTGTACATCACCTCGGCCAACTTGTGGCTGGCGTGGGTGAGCTTCTCTTGCGCGGCCTTCAAGTCGCTTGCCGACGGCGAGCCTTCCAAGGTCTTTTTGGCCTCGGCCAGAGCGGCCTCGACCTCGGCCTTTTCCGGACCCTGAATCTTGTCGCCCGACTCCTTGAGCATCTTCTCGATGTTGTAAACCAGCCCGTCGAGCGCGTTGCGCGATTCGATCTCCTCGCGCTTCTCCTTGTCCTCGCCGGCGTGGGCCTCGGCCTCTTTGGCCATCTTCTCGACCTCCTCCTTCGACAGGCCCGAGCTCGAGGTAATGGTGATGCGCGTGTCCTTGCCGCTGGCGTTGTCCTTGGCGGTCACATTGAGAATGCCGTTGGCGTCGATGTCGAAGGTGACCTCGATCTGCGGAATGCCGCGCGGGGCGGGAATGATGCCGCCCAGCTTGAACTTACCCAGGGTGCGGTTCTGCGCCGCCATGGGCCGCTCGCCCTGCAGCACATGCACCTCGACTTCGCTCTGGTTATCGGCCGCCGTCGAGAAGGTCTCAGTCTTCTTGGTCGGGATGGTGGTGTTGCGCGGGATCATGGTCGTCGCCACGCCGCCCAGGGTCTCGATCGACAGCGTCAGCGGCGTCACATCGAGCAGCAGCAGATCCTTCACGTCTCCCGTCAGCACACCGCCCTGAATCGCGGCACCGATGGCAACCACCTCGTCGGGATTCACGCCGCGGTGCGGCTCCTTGCCGAAGAGCCGCTTGACCAATTCCTGAATCTTGGGCATGCGGGTCTGGCCGCCCACCAGCACCACTTCGTCGATCTTATCGGTGGAGATGCCGGCATCGGCCAAAGCCTTCTTGCAGGGCTCGACCGAGCGCTCGATCAGATCGTCGACCAGTTGCTCGAGCTTGGCGCGGGTCAGTTTGCGCACCAGGTGCTTGGGGCCGCTCGCATCGGCGGTGATAAACGGCAGGTTGATCTCGGTTTCAAGCGTGGTCGAGAGCTCGATCTTGGCTTTTTCCGCGGCGTCCTTCAACCGCTGCAGAGCCATCTCGTTGCCCTTCGAGGTCAGATCGAGACCGTTCTCCTGCTTGAATTCGCTGATCAGCCAATCGACAATGCGCTGATCGAGGTTGTCGCCGCCCAGGTGGGTGTCACCGTTGGTGGACTTGACCTCGATGACGCCTTCGCCTACTTCGAGAATCGAAATATCGAACGTGCCGCCGCCGAAATCGTACACGGCGATGGTCTCGTCCTTCTTCTTGTCGAGACCGTAGGCCAGCGCGGCCGCCGTCGGCTCGTTGACGATGCGCTTCACGTCAAGACCGGCGATCTTGCCAGCGTCTTTGGTGGCCTGCCGCTGCGCGTCGTTAAAATAAGCCGGAACGGTGATGACCGCCTCGGTAACCGACTCGCCCAGATAGGCCTCGGCACTGGCCTTGAGCTTTTGCAGAATCATGGCCGAGACTTCGGGCGGGGTGTACTCCTTGCCCTGGGCCAACACGGCCACATGGTCGCCCTGCTGCGTAACCTTGTAGGGCACCATCTTCATCTCGTCGTTGACTTCGTTGTAGCGCCGGCCCATGAAGCGCTTGATGGAGAAGACCGTGTTCTCCGGGTTGGTGATGGCCTGGCGCTTGGCCACCTGGCCAACAAGCCGCTCGCCGCTTTTGGCAAAGCCGACAATCGAGGGAGTGGTACGCGCACCCTCTTCATTTGCAATGACTTTTGGGTCGCCGCCTTCCATCACTGCTACGCACGAGTTGGTGGTTCCCAGGTCGATTCCGATGATCTTGGACATGGTATTCCTGCCTTATGGAGAGATACTCAACGGTTTATCGTCCCATGTTGAGCGAGTTACTGTCAAGTTTATTGATGCTATTTTCGTAATAGGGCTGCGCGAAATTGGCCTAAAATCCGCGAGCTTCTGCACCGAGGAGCAAGGGTGTGGTATTGAAAGATGGATGAAGAAATTTTGCGGGCGGGAAAGCCACGTTGGATTCCAGGTCTTGGGCCGTATGAGGAGGCCCGCTACTTCGCGATGGCCGACAGAACTTCGATGACCTCTTCCGGCTCGGGGCGGACGCGGTAGTCGGCATAGGCCTGCGCGTAGAGCACGCGGCCCTGGGGACTGAGGACGTAGGTGGCTGGAATGGGCAGCCGCCAGCCCTCATCGCCGTTGATAAAAGGCAAGTTAACGAACATGGTCAGGTAGTAGTCGCGCAGCGCGGCGGGCACGGAATAGACCAGGCCGAAGAGAGAGGCCAGGGCGCAGCCGTGGTCGGCGAGCAGAGGATAGGGAAGATGGTGCTGGCCGGCCATGAAGTCGTTTTGGCGGCTGGTCTGGGGGCTGACGCCGGCGACCAGCGCGCCATGCTCGCGCAGCCGCGGGTACAGGTCGCGCCAGACCTCGAGTTCGGTCACGCAATAGGGGCACCAGCGGCCACGGAAAAACTTGAGCACCAGCGGCCCCAGGGCTAGCAGGTCCGAGGAGCGGACGATGCGGCCGGTGATGTCTTCCAGAGCAAAGGCCGGGGCCGTGGAACCGACGGGCAGAATCTTCTCTTCAATCCCGGAGGCGAACAGCTCCTCAATGGCGCGCTCGCCCACCGCCAGCCGCTCGGCGGGCACAAGGCTGCGCGTGCTGGCGGTGATCTGGTCGAGTTGGTCCTGAAGAGAAGCCATGGCTCATATTCTCGCAGATCGGAATTGGCCGCAATAACACCCGAGATTCACATACATTTCGGGCTTGAGATGGTGCTGGAGCAGAATGCGAACGTTACGGCCGCTGGGGTATGAACTCGGTAAAAGCCCGTTCTTCACCGTTTTTGGTGGTGACTTTCAGAATACCTCCGAGCGAACGCAGTTTTTCTTGATATTTTTTGACCTTCCGGTTCACGCGGGGGTACTCCTTGCAGACAATCCAAGCGCTGATGGCCTGCCCGGTATCGTACTCGGCGTGCTGGCTCCAATAGACTCTCGTGGACTCGATCTGCTCGACCGCATGATCGACGTTTTTGCCCTTTAGCTCGACAATCTCGTCGATGACCGTGCGCAGCGAAAGAACAAAATCCGCAGACGCATTGCCTTCAGGAGCCAGGCATCCGTCCATCTGGATGCGGCGAACCTCCGCCCGGTCCGGATTCAGCAACACGGCCGAACGGCCGGTACCTGGATCGTGAATGGAAATCTTGGGATACCTGCCTGCCGGAAGCATCTCAATACAGCGGGCCGCGCTATTTGCCATATTGGATCTCCAGCAGATTGCTGAACTCCGCGGCGATTTCGCCGGAGATATTGTCGAGGTAATCCGCGTCGAGATCCCCTGTTTCCGGGTTGTAGATCGAATCCAGCTTTCCGTCCACGATCTTGTAGGCCCGGAAATCTTCCGGACGAATCCAATACTTTTCGTCGACGATCTTATTCACCGCTACGCGATGTTCTTCGCTGCTATTGCCGACCACGCCCGCCTTAATCAGATTGTCGAAAGCCGAGAGGATGTAGGGGCTGTGGGTGGTGATGGCAAAAGACATCCAAAGCGACGGGGCTTGTGCAAGCCATACAAATAATCGAATTAATGCAGCCTGAGTGCTCGGAAACACGCTCAATTCCGGTTCTTCGATGTAAACCACACCAAACGGGGGTACCGGCATGGTTGGAATATCAGGGTAGCGCGCATGTTTGGTGATTTGGCTCAAGGAGTTGATAAGCGGCAGCAGTTCCAGCGCGCCGGAAGAAAGAATTTCGAAGGGCCTACTGCGGGAATCCTCAATAGACTCAAACACCAATCTCCCATCTTCAGAAATCACTCGCCCTTTAAGGATCCGTGTCGCTATTTTTCCAAACTCAGACAACATCGGCATATCGGTGTTGTAGGAATCACGGAGTGCTTTATAGTCGGCATCAAATCGCGGCGCATAGGCCTGCATGATCCAATCAAGATTCTTGGTCGATAGTATGGCGTAGGCCCGATTCGTAATCGAATAGAATGAGCGGCCGGTAGGAATATAAACAGACTCCTCGACGATTGGGAGACCGCTTATTTTTCCCCCTTCCCTTTCAAGCTGTTTTCTTATTCGAGAAGGCACTATGTCCCGGGAAACACCTGGACCAGCTATCGACCATCCCTCATATTCGCTAACAAACTCCGGACTAAAACGAAACTGTGGCAGGTGGTCTTGGCCGGACTTTTCAACTCGAACACTAAAGTCATCGTAGATATATCCAATTTTGAATTGTTGGTCAGTCCAACTATTCTCAGGAAATTTTTCTACAAAATCCAAACTGATTTGTCGAATAAAAACATCGAAGGGCACATGTTTCTTCCACGATTCCTCAATCATCGTTGGAAGGATCTGGCCGAGAAAATACGCCAGCTTGCACAGCAGGCTCTTCCCGCTCGCCTGCGGCCCGATGAGCACGGTGATCTTGCCGAACTCCAGCGTGGCTTCTTTGATGACGGAAAAGTTTTTGACGGTGAGGGTACGCACCGGGCGAGTCTGGTTCCCGTTGTCTGGCATTCGGTTCCCCTCCCCACAACGCAACCGCGGATCCTTGGGCTGCGTTTGCCGCACAGAGCGCGGCAAACTTCTCTCAGGATGACAATTCTACGGCAATCGGCACGGGGGCTAAAGCCCCTCAATTTTTAGGCTGTTTTTGCGGCACGGCTCAAGCCGTGGCCCTGCAAAACCGGGCTTTGAAACAGCTCTCCGCCGCCGGTGCCATCATCTTACCGCCAAATCCGTGCCAGATGGGCTAGCGAAGCGTAAATTCCGCATCGCTCCGCGGCCTGGCGTGGCTTACCGGCCAAACTTCTGCTTCAACCCCATGCCGGCCAGGCCGCCGCGCATCATGTTTTTGGCCAGGCCGCCCTTGCCCATGCTCTTGAACATCTTGGCCATCTGCGCGTACTGGCGCAGAAGCTGGTTGACCTCTTGCACGCTGGTGCCCGAGCCATTGGCGATGCGTTTGCGGCGCGAGCCGGAGATGATCTCGTGGTTGCGGCGCTCCTTGGGGGTCATCGAGTTGATGATCGCCTCCAGGCGCACGAACTGCTTTTCGTCGAGCGCGCCGGCGGCCTGCTTCACATTGCCGAAGGGGCCGACCGAGGGCAGCATCTTGAGGATCGACTCCATGGAGCCGAGCTTTTTGATCTGGCGCAACTGATCGCGGAAGTCCTCGAGCGAGAAGCCATCGCCGAGCAGAGCTTTTTTGGCCAGCTCCTCGCCTTTTTTGCGGTCGAGCTTTTCCTCGGCGCGCTCAATCAGCGACATGATATCGCCCATGCCCAAAATGCGCGAGACGATGCGGTCGGGGTGGAAGGGCTCGAAGGCGTCGGGCTTTTCGCCCACGCCGAGGAACTTGATGGGCTGGCCGGTGACGTGGCGGATCGACAGCGCCGCGCCGCCGCGGGCATCGCCATCCATCTTGGTCAGCACCACGCCGGTGAGGGCGAGCCGCTTGTGAAACTGCTCGGCGGAGTTGACCGCGTCCTGACCGGTCATGGCGTCGGCGACGAACAGAATCTCTTGCGGCGCGAGCAGCTTTTTCAGGCTCTCCATCTCGCCCATCAGATCCTGGTCAATATGCAGGCGGCCGGCGGTATCGACAATCAGCGTGTCGCAGCCCATGATGACGGCCTCGCGGCGCGCCTCCTTGGCCAGCCTCTCGACCAGCGCCGAGCCGGCGGCCTCGCCCTTCAGATCGCCCTCATAAATCTTGGCCTCAATGGACTTGGCAACAATTTTCAACTGCTCGCGCGCCGCCGGGCGATACACGTCCACGGATACGAGCATCGGCCGGTGGCCGCCTTTTTTGAGCCAGGCGGCGAGTTTGCCGGCGGTGGTGGTTTTGCCCGAGCCCTGCAGGCCGGCCATCAAAATCACCGTCGGCGGCCGCGAGGCAAAGTTGAACCGCGCCGTGTCTTTGCCCAGCAGCGCGACCAGCTCGTCATGCACAATCTTGACGATCTGCTCGGAGGGCGACAGCGAGGTCAGCACTTCGGTGCCCACGGCTTTTTGGCGGATCTGCTCGATCAGGTCCTTGACGACATTGAGGTTAACGTCGGCCTCAAGCAGGGCGACACGCAGCTCGCGCAGAGCCTCGGCGATGTTCTCTTCAGTGAGGGTGCCTTGGCCGCGGAGGTTCTTGAAGACGCGTTGCAGTTTATCTGTTAGGTTCTCGAACATGGCTCTGCATCAAGTTTACTGGAGAACGGGGCTTTGGCGTCAGAGCCCGGTAAACTGAATACAGGAGCCGGCCATGAGCGACGGGGAAGAAGAACGCCAGTATGAAGAACAACGGCGCAAGTGGGAGCAGGAAAAAGACCGCGAGGATCGCCTCGATCACGACTCCGGCGACCGCTGGCAGCCGGAGCGCAAAGAATCGTAGAGCGGAAAATTCGAATTAGAATACAGGCCGTTCGGCAGGGACCATATAGATGGGAGTAAATATTGCGGCACAAGGCGAAGCACAACGGCTTCGCGAACTGGACTCCCTGCGTGGCTTGGCGGCGTTCAGCGTGGTCATCCATCATCTGGTTCTGCTTGGGATCGGCAATCATCTCGCCGGTTCCCCGGCGCTCTTGCAAACCGGACTCATGCTGTTGCTTCAGCCCGTGGCGGCAGGCAGCGAGGCCGTCATTCTTTTTTTTGTGTTGAGCGGCCTGGTGCTGTCGGTTCCAGCAATCGAAGGCCGGCCGCAACCGTACCGCGTTTTTATTGTCCGGCGCATCTTTCGCATCTACCTCCCTTTTCTTGCCGCGATACTGATCGCCATCGCCGGCAATGCCTGCTTTTACGGAAGCATCACCAGCAGCGTTTGGTTTCATCAATTCTGGACGGTCCCCGTAAAGCTGCCGGCTGTAGTGGAGCATCTTCTTTTTCTGGGCGCCTATAACACCGACCGGTTCGATCCTCCCATCTGGTCGCTGGTGCATGAAATGCGCATTTCCATGGTCTTTCCGCTGCTCTGCGGGGCGGTCATGGCTGTCAAATCGGGCCGCGCCGTGGCCGTATCGTTGGCGGCGTCGATCGGCAGTTGCCTGCTCGAAGGCATGTTTCCGCCGGCCTACTCTTATCTATCGACACTCCGCTACGCCGTATTTTTTGTCGTGGGCATTTGTATTTATCGCGAGAAAAACCGGATTCGCGATTTCTACTGCAAAATGCCGGCCATGCGTAAAAAGCTCCTGCTGCTGGCCGCGTTGCTCCTCTATCTCTATGCGGGGAAAATACTCAGCATCGATACCGCCCCATCTTCACCAACACGGATTGTTTCGCTCTTGTTCGGCGACTGGTTCGTAGCCGCCGGAGCCGCGGCGATCATCGTTGCTGCCATCCATTCCAATACGCTACGGAGGATGCTGTTGCAGCGATGGATCGTCTGGCTGGGAGAGATGTCGTACAGCCTCTATCTGACGCATTTCATCGTGCTGCTGCTGATGGTTCACATGCTGTACGGAAGGGTTCCGCTCACGCTGCTGCTGGCGCTGTACCTGCCTGCGTCCTTCGTCCTGTCGAGAATGTTTTATGTGGCGGTTGAAAGGCCCAGCATGAATCTGGGACGCAGGCTTTGCCATCGCATGGGCTGAATGCGGCGGCTCCGATGACCCGTGGCAGCCCGAACGCCATGAGGCCCAAGAACTGCGGGAAAAGGCCATCCGCAAGAGAAGCAAAACGGCGGCCGTGTAGCCGCCGTTTTTGTTGCGCGTATCGAAGAATACGATTAGAAGTTAAAAGCCATGCCGGCTGAGTAACGCAGGCCGTTGACGCCGAACTTCATCGATTCGACGGGAGTGGCAACTGCTTCAGGAGTAGCGCGGAGAGCCGCCGCTTGGGCATTGGCGCGAACGCTCGCTCCTTCGACGCCGTTGGAGAAGAGGCTATAGGGAACCTCCTGGTTGAAATATTCCACCTGCACGGGACGGATGGAGAAATGGGAGCTGACTTTGTAGTCGATGCCGCCGCCCGAAGTCAGGCTGAAGGCATTTGCCGAGCACTTCCCACCGGTGCTCGAAGAAGTAGCTCCGCAGAACCCCCTGAAACCCGCAGAAAAGTTCATTCCGTCGTGAGTGGCGCCGAACAGTTGGTGGGCAAATACGGATGCGCCCTTGAATTGGCCGAGTTTGAAGGCATAGCGGAAGGCGGGGCCGATCTCGTAGCTCTGCGAGTTGGTGCTCTGCGTATAGCTGCTCGATTCGATGCTTCTGTTGCCGGTTCCGTTAAAGGTCATCTGGTAGGTAAGACCGAAGTGGCGCAGCGGGAAGTAGCTGATGGCCGCCTGACCGCCATTGGCGTTATAACCGGCAAAAAAGTTATCGCTGCTGCTGCTTACAGAAAAATAGTTCCACATGCCATAGGTGCGGGTAAAGGTGTAGCCGCCAGAGACTTGCCATTTGTCTTGCACGGGCGCTTTTGCTTTTTGATCTTGAGCCTGGGAAAACATAACGCCGAATGAGCAGATGAGTACAAACAAGATAAATTTACGCACTGATTCTCCAAATTCACTGCCGAGGGTGGCAGGGGGTATAGGACCTCGACTTCAAATTTCAAACGATTGAATTTGTATGACTCAAACGAATGAAGCTTTATATTCAAGCGGTTGGACTGCTTGAGGGGGAACTTAATTAACATAATTGTAAACAAACGCAGGGTCAAGATATTTTCTTTGTTGAATATCCGGAGGAGAGGGAGGCGACGGACTTTTCGTGCATAAAAGCGGTTTCGATATTGCGGATGACAGCCGGGTTGCGGGGCCTGGCTTAAGATAAAATCATGCCTACGTACCGCTCACGGACCTCGACGCATGGACGGAATATGGCCGGAGCGCGCAGCTTGTGGCGCGCCACCGGGATGCAGGACGGAGATTTCGGCAAGCCGATCATCGCCGTCGTGAATTCTTTTACCCAGTTTGTGCCCGGCCACGTGCACCTGAAAGATCTTGGCCAGATGGTGGCCCGCGAGATTGAACGGGCCGGCGGCGTCGCCAAGGAATTCCATACCATCGCCATCGACGACGGCATCGCCATGGGCCATGACGGCATGCTCTACAGCCTGCCCTCGCGCGAGATCATCGCCGACTCGGTCGAGTACATGGTCAACGCGCACTGCGCCGACGCCATGGTCTGCATCTCCAATTGCGACAAGATCACGCCGGGCATGCTGATGGCCGCGCTGCGGCTGAATATTCCGGCGATCTTTGTTTCGGGCGGACCGATGGAGGCCGGCAAGGTGCAATTGAGCGGCAAAACCGTTGCCGCCGACCTGATCGACGCCATGATTGTGGCCGCCAACCCCGCGGTGAGCGACGCCGACGTGGCCGAGTACGAGCGCTCGGCCTGCCCCACCTGCGGATCGTGTTCGGGCATGTTCACGGCCAACTCCATGAACTGCCTGACCGAGGCGCTGGGCCTTTCGCTGCCGGGCAACGGCACGCTGGTGGCCACGCACGCCGGCCGCAAAGAACTCTTCCTCGAAGCGGGGCGCAAGATCGTTGAACTTGCCAAGCGCTACTACGAGCAGAACGACGAAAGCGTCCTGCCGCGCTCGATTGCCTCCTTTGACGCCTTTGAAAACGCCATGACGCTGGACATCGCCATGGGCGGCTCGACCAACACGGTGCTGCATCTGCTGGCCGCCGCGCAGGAGGCTGAAGTTGCTTTCACCATGGCCGAGATCGACCGGCTGTCGCGGCGCGTGCCGCACCTGTCGAAAGTGGCGCCCTCGTCACCCACCGTTCACGTCGAGGACGTGCACCGGGCCGGCGGCATCTTCGCCATCCTGGGCGAATTGGACCGCGCTGGGCTGATTCATCGCCACACGCGGACCGTGCATTCGGCCACGCTGGGCGAGGCCATCGAACAACACGATATCCGCCGCAATCCAACACCCGAAGTGAAAGAGTTTTATCGCGCCGCGCCGGGCGGCATCCGCACCACCGAAGCCTTCAGCCAGAACTCGCGCTACCCCGAACTGGATCTGGACCGCGCGCACGGCGCTATTCACGACCTCGAACATGCCTTCAGCAAAGATGGCGGGCTGGCCGTGCTCTACGGCAACATCGCGCGCGACGGCTCGATCGTGAAGACGGCCGGCGTGGACGCCTCGCTGCTCACCTTCAACGGACCGGCGCGGATCTTCGAAAGCCAGGAAGCGGCCGTCGAGGCCATTCTGGGCGACAAGATCAAGCCCGGCGATGTGGTTCTGATCCGCTACGAAGGGCCCAAGGGCGGACCGGGCATGCAAGAGATGCTGTATCCGACCAGCTACTTGAAGTCGAAGGGACTGGGCAAGGCCTGCGCGCTGGTCACCGACGGACGGTTCTCGGGCGGCTCCTCTGGACTTTCGATCGGGCACATCTCGCCGGAAGCGGCCGAAGGTGGTGCGTTGGCACTGGTCGAGGAGGGAGACCGGATTGAGATCGACATTCCCCAGCGCGTGCTGCGGGTGGCCGTCAGCGATGACGTGCTGGCCGCGCGGCACAAGGCCATGGAAGCCAAAGGCGCGGCGGCCTGGAAACCGGCGGCGCGGAAACGCGTGGTTTCGAAGGCTCTCGAAGCCTATGCGGCCATGACCACCAGCGCCGCGCGTGGCGCGGTACGCGACGTGGGACAGGTCAGCAAATAGACTCGACTCCACCCCTGCGGCATTCATCCGCTATGGCGAACCGCGAGGGTTGGTCATATTTTGATCGAGAGGAACGATGCGGGTTTTGATCATTTTGGGGCACCCCAAGGCAGGAAGCTTCAATCACGCCATCGCCGGGCAGGCACGCAGCGTTCTAGAAAAGAACGGCCATGCGGTACGCTATCACGATCTCTACGCAGAACGCTTCGACCCGGTCGTGCCCGGCACGGAGATTCCCGCGGATAGCGATCTGCCGTCGGCGATTCTGGCGCATTGCCGCGAGATCGCCGAGGCAGACGGAATCATTATTGTTCACCCCAACTGGTGGGGCCAGCCTCCGGCAATTTTGAAGGGATGGGTGGACCGCGTGCTGCGGGCAGGCGTGGCCTATCGCTTTCTCGAAGACGATGCCGGCGACGGCGTACCGATGGGCTTGCTAAAGGCCCAATGCGCGCTGGTCTTCAACACCACGAACACCGAACAACAGCGCGAGATGGCGGCCTTCGGCGATCCGCTGGAGTCGCTCTGGAAGAACTGCATCCTCGGCTACTGCGGCGTGAAAGCGGTCACGCGCCGCTCGTACGGAATTGTTGTCACCAGCACACCGGAAGATCGCGCCAGTTGGATTGCAGATGTGGAAGAACTGGTAAATCGCAGCTTCCCGGCCGAGTGAGTTCACGCCAATCGCTGCAAGAAAAAAGCGCCAAGCACACCAACGTGCAAGGCGCTTTTTCTCGATCAAACAACAAAGCGATTCAACGCAGTATCACTCCGCCGGCGCGATGAGATATTGTTCGAGCTTGCCGTCGGGATACGTGTAGGTTGTCAGCTCCATTTTTTTGCCGGGATAAACAATCTCAAAAGAGTGGAAGCTCATGCCACCGCGCAACTCCTGGCCGGTCTGGCGCAGGCTGAGCGGCTCGCCCAGCGGCGCCAGACTGGACTGATAATCGGCCAGCACCTGCGCGGAAAAATAATCGTTGAGATTGGGCGCCAGCAGCGTGCGATCTATCACGCCTTTCTGCAAGCCGCGATAGATGGTGAGCGCCTGCTCCTCGGCGGGGCTGCGTGGCAACCCCGCGGCCAGCGGCGCCACCAGCCGGGCAATATCCCCAGCCGCGCCGACCGCGTCCTGATTGGTGAGCACGGCAACAGCCACGCCGTCATCGACCAGAACGATATTGTCGGCGACAAAGCCGGAGACCTCGCCCGAATGCTCGATGGAGCGGCGGCCCACGCGCTTGCGGACTTCAACGCCAAGACCGTAATGCGTGCCTTCGCCGTTCTTCAGCTTGACCTCAGTGAACATCTCTTTGTAGCTCTCGGGCTTGAGCAGGGATTGCGCGATCAGGCTTTGATCCCACATTGCGAGATCGTGCGGTGTCATGGCCAACTCGCCGGCGGCGTACATCCATCCTTGGCCCTCCTTGGGCGCCGGGCGCAACGGACCCAGCGCATTGCGGATGTATGGCGCGGCATCGGCGGGGCCGAGCTTGCTCTGGTCCGAGTTCCACACCGATTTCATGCCCAGCGGACGGAAGATGTGCTTGGTGAGAAAATCAAAGTAGGGTTCGCCGGAAACAACCTCGACGATGCGCCCGGCAATGACAAAGTTCGTATTCGAATATTGCCACTGGGTTCCCGGCTCGAAATCGAGCGGCTTTTTGGCCCAGGTATCGATGATCTGCTGCGCGGCGACCGGTCCCAGCATGGTAGTCATCGTGTAGTCCTCGGGCCAGTAGTCCTGGTAGCCCGAGGTGTGAGAGAGAACCTGGCGGATAGTGACTTCATTGCCGCGCGTCAGCCCGGGCAGGTATTTGCCCACCGGATCGTCGAGAGATAGTTTCTTGTTTTCTTCTAGGAGCAAGATCGCCGCCGCTGTAAATTGCTTAGAGATGGAACCGATGGAGTAGCGCATCTCTGGCGTGGCGGCAACGGCGGGGTCAAGGTGTGCCAAACCATAGGAGTGGGTGTAAACTGTTTTGCCATGCTGGACGAGGGCCAATGAAGCCGAGGGAACGCCGGTAGCATCTAGTACTTGGGACGCGATGCGATCGATACGTATCCGAAGATCGGGCGAGAGGTAGTCGACGGTTTGTGCCTTGGAATTGAATGCGCAAAACAATACATACGACAAGATTGCAATCGGAACACGTTGCTTCATTTTGAACGATCCCTTCCCATAGAAGATGAGCGGTCCGGCTGCAAGATCGCGGAACCGCGTCATCTTGATTGTGCTGCATGCAGGCCATGAACTGCCAGGCCATGCATCTGGGAAAGCGCGCGCCAAGACGCGCCATTGACTTGCCGGAGAAAAAATGGAACGACTCATTCAAGGGTACAAACGATTTCGCGCCGAGGTTTTTCCCGAACGAAAATGCCATTTTCACCTGCTCGCTCAAGGGCAGGCGCCGGAGTGGCTGATCATTACCTGTGCCGACTCGCGGGTTCTGCCGACGCTGATTCTGGGCATCGAACCCGGCGACATGTTCATCACGCGCAGCATTGGCAACATTGTTCCCCCGGCCGGCGAGCCGGCCAACGGCACCGGAGCTACCGTCGAGTACGCCGTGGAGGCGCTGGGCGTGCGCCATGCCATTGTGCTGGGCCACTCCGACTGCGGAGCGATGAAGGCCGCTCTCGCGCCCGAGGGGCTGAACAAGCTGCCGCTATCGCAACAGTGGCTGCACTTTGTGCAACCCGCCCACGAACACAAACAACCGCTGAATCCGGAGGATGGCGAAAGCGCCGAACTGGCCTCTCTCATCCGCGGCAATGTGGTGACGCAGCTGGAACACCTGCGCCAGTACACATCGGTATCGAGGGCCATCGCCGAAAAGCGGCTCACCATTCATGGCTGGTATTACGACATCATGAAGGGCGAGATCGAGTGCTACGACGAGCGGCGGAAGCGGTTCGTGGCTCTCAAATAAGTCGTTCTATATTAGTCATTTGCCGACTGAAATAGCTTTCGGACTATAATAAACCAGTTTGTAAACTAGTTTGTATGGTGCGCCGATCGCATTGGAGGCACAAAATGTCCACCATTGGAATCTTCGAGGCCAAAGCCAAACTCTCCGAGTTGGTTCGCCAAGTTCGTGCCGGGGAGTCCTTCACGATTACGCAGCGGGGCGAACCAGCGGCGCTTTTGACGCCGCTTCGTCCGCCGCAATGGACGCCGGATCTGCTACCTCGCATGGCGACGAAATAAAGGCGCGGCGAAGCTTCACCCCACGGACGAAGACCTGTCCGTAGGAACCCCGTGGGTGGGGCACCCAAAGTTCATCTCATCATTTCGGGCCGGATCAATACGAGCCGGATCGATACCACGAAATTTCAAGCGAAGGCAGCGGGGCCAAGCATCAGTGCACGCCCGGCGGCGGGGCGGCGTGTTTGCTGGGCTTTTGAAACAGCCATGTGGCGGCGGCGCAGAACAGTGCCAACAAGGCGGTCCAGCGGAAGACATCGACGTAGGCAAGCAGGGCGGCCTGCTGCTGCAAGAGGCCGTACATCAGCCCAAACGAGCCGGGGCGCGCCGTGGACGAACCGAGATGATAGCCCAGGTAGGAGCCGATCATGCGGGACTTCTGCTGCAGAACGGGGTTGGAGAGGTCGAGGTGCGCGCCGATGTCGTTCTGGTGCAGGGCGGCGCGGCGAATGATAGCCGTGGAAGCCATGGCGATGCCTATGGAGCCGCCGATGTTGCGCAGCATGTTGGCCAGCCCGGTGGCCGCGCCCATGTTCTTGTTGGTGATGGTAGCCATCATCATCGTGGACAAGGGAACGAAGACAAAGCTCAAGGCAAAACCGGTAAGCGTGATGGGGATCAGCAGCGTGTAGGGGCCGATGGAAAGATCGACGGTGCCGAAGATGAAGGCGCAGATGCAGAAGCCGAGAAAGCCGGCGCAGAGCAGCTTGCGGTTGTCGATGCGCGAGCCGAGAAAACCGACCATCGGCGAGCCGATAAACGAGCCGATGCCGCGCGGTCCCACGACCATGCCGGCGGTGAAGGCGGTGTAGCCGAGAATCTCCTGGTAATAAAGCGGCAAAATGGCGATGGTGATGTAGATGCACATGCCCAGCATGAAAATCATCAGGCAGCCGGTGCGGAAGTTGCGGTCTTTGAGGACGTGCAGATCGACCAGGCCTTTGGGATTGGTCCAGGAGCGCCAGATCCAGAGCACCAGCGAAACGACGAGGGCGGCCACGGCCCAGCGCACCCAGACGGCGCCGAACCAATCGTCTTCCTGGCCCTTGTCGAGAACAATCTGCAGGCAGCCGGTCCACAAGGCAAGCAGGCCGAAGCCGATGCCGTCGAAGGGACCGACCTTGGCGTTCTTGATGTGCGGCGGATCGTGGACAAAGCGCGAGATCATGATGACGGCCAGAATGCCGACGGGGATGTTGATGTAGAAAGCGTAGCGCCAGCTCCAGGTATCGGTAAGCCAGCCGCCGAGCGTAGGGCCGAGGACGGGGGCCAGAACGATGCCCAGGCCATAGGCGGCCATCGACATGGATCGCTTTTCGACCGGGAAACTCTCCAGCAGGATGGACTGCGAGAGCGGCTGCAGGGCTCCGCCGCCGGCCCCTTGCAGAATGCGGGCCAGCAGAATCACCGCCAGCGAGGGCGCCGCGCCGCAGAAGAAGCTGGCAATGGTGAACAGGATGACACAGGTGAGCAGAAAGCGCTTGCGGCCAAAGCGGCGCGCGAACCAGTTGGAGGCCGGCAGAATCACGGCGTTGGCGACCAGATAACTGGTGAGCACCCAGGTGGCCTCGGAGTTGGAGGCGGAAAGCGATCCGGCAATGTAGGGCAGCGCCACCGAGGCGATGGCCGTGTCCAGCACCTCCATGAAGGTGGGCAGCATCACCGACAAGGTAACCAGCCAGGGATTGACGCCCTGGGTGAGCGGATAACGGGAAAGTGCTTGGTCCTTGTTCATGGGAGGCCGATGATTAGAGAGTAAACGATCGGGTGGGCCGCGGCCAGGCGTGGCCATTTGAAGCACGGAATACTGAGGTTGCAAAAGAGGAGTCATCGCACCGGGCCGATCGGCGGTCCGGATGGCGGGAAGAAATTCGTCCGCCGCTTGACACAAACGGCCGCTACCTTGATCCTTAACAGTTCCGGCTCTTACGCGTTCGGTCAGGAGGTCCAGGGTTTTGCGGATTCGCGTTTTCTATCACGACAAGTGCTTCGACGGAGCATGCTCGGCATCGCTATTCACGCGTTTTTACCGCGAGCGGATCGCCGCCGGAGCGGCCTACGAGTATCACGGGCTGGTGCATCGCGCCGGCGCGTTGTTCGACGAAAGCCAATTCACGGGCGACGAAAACGCCATCGTGGACTTCAAGTATTCGGCCTCGCCGCGCATCACCTGGTGGTTCGATCATCATCAGTCGGCGTTTTTGACGCAGGCCGATTTCGAGCACTTCCAGGCCTGCCAGCGCGATCCGCAATGCGGGAAGCGGAAGTTTTTCGATCCCAAATATACCTCATGCACCGGCTTTCTGGCGCATATTGCCGAAACCGAGTTCGGCTTCGACACCAAGCCGGTGGCCGAGCTGGTTCACTGGGCCACGATTGTCGATGGCGCCAAATACGAGAGCCCGGAGCAGGCCGTGGAGATGCCAGAGCCGGCCATGAAGCTGACGCTGATCATCGAGGCCACGCAGGACAATGTTTTTATTCCGCGGCTGATTCCGCTTTTAACCGAGATGCCGTTACAACAGGTTCTCGAACAGCCTTTTGTGGCGCCACTGTTGCCGCCGCTGCTCGAACGCCACCAGCAATCGCTGCAACTGATCCGCAGCCGCGCCGAGGAACGCGACGGCACCATCTTCTTCGACATCACCGACCATCCGCTGGAAGGCTTCAACAAATTCATCCCGTATTACCTGCACCCGCGGGCGGTCTACTCCATCGGCTTGTCGAAGTCCAGCTTCCGCACCAAGGTGGCCGTGGGCTCGAACCCGTGGACCACGGTCGATCCGGCCACGATGGTGAATCTGGCCGAGATCTGCGAGCGCTACGGCGGCGGCGGCCACGCGCGGGTGGGCGCCATCAGCTTTCCGCCCGACCGCGAAGACGATGCGCGGGCCGCCGCCCAAGAGATTGTGGCCGAGCTGCGCGCGAAAAATCCGTTGGCGTGAAATCCCATCAGAAGAACTTCTGAAAAAACATTTTTGAAGGGTACGGGCTTCAGCCCGTACATCGAATCGCCCATAATACGAGGATCGAGCCCCTGAGGGGCGGTTCCGATTTTTGAGGATTGCGTTTTTGGTGCGATTCCTGAGGCAGGAAGCCCGGCGCGCGTGAGAGTGCGCGCCGGACGAGAGTGGGGGGTCAGGAATGAGCGGGTCCGGTGGGCGCGGCGGTAACGCCATCGCCTTCGGAATGCGATTCCTGCCACTCGGGCTCCGAGGCCAGCAACTGCGCCGGTGAGGGGCCGCGCCGTTTCTTCTTCTCTTGGGCGCTGGCGTTCTTGCCGGGATCGGCAAGTTCGACGACCAGTTTGGCGCTGGTCATGTTGCCCTTGATCGTCTTGTCGATCAAGGCCTTCGCGATGCGATCGGATTCGGCTCCGACCAGCGAGTTGATGGCGCTACGCAACCGCGTCGCGCCCTCGCCAGTGGGCAACTCCACGATGCTTTCCTCGGCGTCCTTGGGTTTGGGCTTACCGGGCTGGTTGCGTTTTCGAGCTTGCACTTTAGTTTCTGTATTGGCCTTTGCTTCTGCTTTAGCCCTTGCTTCTGTATGGGGCCTTGCTTTGGCTGGTGCTTTGGTTTTCGTTCCTGTTTTAGCTTTCGTACTGCTCCTTGTATTTGTAGTATTTGTATTTTTCTTTTTTACGGACATCGGACTGCCTTTCCCGGCCATCGTCCCACGGCAGCGCGCCCGAAGCTCCGGCGCGGCTTTGCGTGCAATCACGCCGCAATGCCGCGGGCAATTAGCCTGAAGAAATCAAAGAGGGCACTCATGCCCTCCGTCCTACGGTTGTGTTACGAATGCTCCAAGCGTAGCGAAAAGTGGGTTAATTTTCTGCAAAGGCGGGGTTGGCATCGTGAGCAGAACGCGCTGATCTGCGCCCCATGGCTTTCGCCCGCCAAGGCGGGCTGAAGGGATTCATTGCGCCAATTTCCCCAGGCTCACGCCTGGGGCTACCGTCTTTTGCCCGCTTTCGCGGGCTCGCTATGTGGCTTATAGGAAAATTTCGCAGGCCGCCGGCGTAAGAGTTTTCATCCAAAGATGCTCAGAAAAATGCGTAATTGCAGAAACAAAAACTTACCCACAGGGCTAAAGCCCCTCATTTTATTGGTGATTTGATGTACGGGCTCAAGCCCGTACCCTTCAAGAACGGCTTTTTTATATGCTCCCAAACTCCGCAAGACCCGCTGTTCCCTTGGTCCCTAGTCCTAGTCCTCGTCCCCTGCTCTACACTCAAATGCAGGCGCAGGCTGCGCCGAGGGGTAGTGGCGTTGAAGATGAAAACGATTTTCGTAGCGGTAGCGGTAGTGGGTTGCTGGTGGATGGGAACGCAGAGCGCGCGGGCGCAGAAACTGGAAGCCGGCGCGGCTCCGGCCTCGCTCGACGACCGGCGCAAAGCGCTCAACGATCTGTTTCACCAGTACTGGGAAGACCAGTTGAAACATGGCCCGGAGTTCGCCTCATCGATTGGCGACAAGCGGTACAACGACAAGATCAGCGACTACTCCGTGCAGGCGGTCAACGATGAGCTGGCGCGCGGCCAGGAACTGCTGCTGAAGCTGGCGTCGATCGACCCCACTGGTTTTACCGACGACGAGAAGACCAGCCAGGAACTGCTGCTGCGCTCGCTCGAAGAAGATCAGGAGGCGGCCGAGTTCAAGGAGTGGGAGATGCCGGTCAACCAGTTGGACGGCATCTACAACGTCTACCCGCAACTGGCCGGCGAGTTGAGCTTCGATACGGTGAAGGACTACGACGACTGGATCGTGCGCCTGCACGCGCTGCCAACAGCCTTCTCGCAGGTGATGCAGAATATGTCGATCGGCATGGACGAGCATCGCATGCCGCCTAAGTATCTGCTGCAAAAAGCCCTCGATCAGGTAAAGGATCTGGCCAACCAGAAACCGGAAAATTCGCCGCTGGCCGCGCCGCTCAAGAAATTTCCCGCCTCGATTCCCGCCGCCGAGCAGGAGCGGATCAAGGCCGAGACGCTGGCCGCGATCGGCAAAGAAGTCCTGCCTGCGTATCTGCGCTTCGAGCGGTTTTTAGAGGCCAGCTACGTGCCCGCCGGTCGCGAGAAGCCGGGCATCGACGCACTGGCCGGCGGCGACAAATACTACCGTTTTCTGATCAAGCGCACGACTACGACCAATCTGACTCCCGAGGAGATTCACAAAATCGGCCTCGAAGAGGTGGCGCAGGACGAGGCACAGATGCTGGTGATCGCCGAGAAGCTCAGTTTCAAGGATCTGAAGAGCTTTCGCGCCAGCTTGAAAAACAATCCCAAGCTGCATCCGGCCTCGGGCGAGGCGCTGCTGGCCGCCTATGCCGGCTATGTGAAGCCGATGCAAGCCAAGCTGCCGGAGTTCTTCGGCCGGCTGCCCAAGACGCCGCTCGAAGTGGTGACGGTCCCCGACTACGCCGCCAAAAATTCGATGCCTGCCTACTACGAAGAGGGCGCGCCGGGCGTGCGGCCGGGCCGGCTCAGCGTGAATATGTACAACGCCAAGGAGCGCAATCTGTACGCGGTCGAGGCCATCGCCTATCACGAAGGAATTCCCGGCCACCACTTGCAGCTTTCGCTGGCCAAGGAGCAGACCGGGTTGCCGGAGTTCCGCCGCTACAACGAGTACACGGCCTTTGTGGAAGGTTGGGCGCTCTATGCCGAGCGGCTGGGCAAGGACCTGGGCTTCTATCAAGACCCCTACTCCGATTACGGCCGGCTGGAAGCCGACGAATGGCGCGCCATCCGGCTGGTGGTCGATACCGGCGTGCACTCGGAGGGCTGGACCCGGCAACAGATGGTCGATTACTTCCACGAGCACTCGAAGATCGACGACGCGACGGTCGACACCGAGGTAGACCGCTACATTGCCTGGCCGGGCCAGGCGCTGGCCTACAAGCTCGGGCAACGCAAGATTCTGGAACTGCGCGCGCGGGCGCAAAAGGCGCTGGGCGCGAAGTTCGACATGAAGGCCTTCCACGACGAAGTGCTCTCGGCCGGCGCGCTGCCGCTGGACGTGCTCGACGAGCGGATCAACGCATGGATTGAGAGACAAGGATCAGGGATCAGGGGGCAGTGATCAATTTGGCACGGCTTCAGCCGTGCCAAATATGGCTCAACCATCGTTGGGGGCTAAAAGCCCCCAACGATGATGAAGCGATGGCAAGCCCGGTTGGGAAACGGGCCACAATGGCCCTGGCGCGGTGACCGGCGACAGAGAAATCCGGGCCGCCAGCATGATATTCTTTCCGGTTCCTGTTCAGTGCGGAAATCTGACATATTTTGAAAGTGCCGCTGCGTATCGGAGCGGCGGGAGAGGATCGTATGAAGCATTGTCTGGTATGGGCCGGAATGTTGCTGGGATCGGGCTGTGGGCTGTTGGCGCAGGCTACGGCGCCGGCCGCGCCCGTGGAAACAACAGTGTGCGACGTGGTGAAGAAACCGGCGTCGTTTGACGGCAAGATGGTCAAGATCAAGGGCACGGTGGTGGTGGGCTTTGACCACTTCATCGTGACCGACGCGGCCGACCCCAACTGCGGCTTCCAGGAAAACGGCATCTGGCTCGACTATCCGCAGGGGACCAAGGGCAAGGCAGGACCGGCGGTCATTGTGACGGTACAGCCGGCACACAACTTCAGCGGCAAATTCACGGCGCCCACGCGGACGCCAATCGTGCTGCAAAAAGACAAGGTCTTCAAGCAGTTCGATTCGCAGTTGGCGCAAACCCACCAAAAGGCCGGCGACCTGTGCCTGGGCTGCGCGCGGTACGCGGTGACAGCAACGCTGATCGGGCGGCTGGACGGCGTGGCCGACGCAGAAGTGAAGCGTGACGCTTCGGGCAAGATCGTGGACTTTGGTGGATTCGGCAACATGAATGGCTATCCGGCGCGGCTGGTGCTGCAATCGGTGGCCGATGTGACCGCCAAGGAGATCGACTACTCGAAGACTGACGCGGCCATCAGTGGCGACGCGCCGCAGCAAGGCAGCAACAGCGACGCGCAGACCGCGCTCGACTCGCTGCGCAAAGGCTTTGCTTCCATGCCCGACAGCCCGGCCAAAGAAGAGGCACAACGGGCGTTAAATGCCCTTCCCAAGTCGGGAGAAAATAATGGCGTCGCGATGGCTTCCGGCGCGACCAACGAGCTTAAGGACGAAGGCCAGGGGACCAAGGATTCGCCCGACGGCATTCTGTTTAACGTCACTTTCAATACCGATAAGCTGCAAGGCCCGGCGATGGCCCGCGCTGTGGTGCACGCCGGCGAGCATATTGCCGACCTGCGCGCCCCTAAGCCGGGCAACGAAAATGCTCCGGCCATCATTATGGAAAACGACGCCTGGGTGGTGACCACGATAACCACGGTTATTGCCGGGCAAAAATTCCTGACGCTCTCTGGCGGCTACCAGTTGTGGAACAGCAACTGGGCTCCGGCGGATCGCAATGACAAGATGGGCGCGGCGCTCAAAGATTACCTGAGCCAGGGAATGCAGTTGAGCCAGTAACAACCCGCGCTCATCCCTCAGCGGACGGGATTGGCTGACGGATGAGATGGAGTCGGGACCAACAAGGGCGGCGGCGAGGAGCAAAAGCCTTGCCGCCGCTTGCCTGCCATAGCGACGCAATAGATTTTGGCGGCGCATGTCCACGCAGAGGATGCAAGATACAAGTTCGACAAGGAGAAATACTGTGATGTCAGAGATTGCTGTCGAGGCAACGGAAGTTCCCGCGCAATTGCCCCAGGTGCACGTAGCGGTGCTGGGCGCCGGAAAGATGGGCGGCATTTTGCTGCAGGCGTTTTTGAAAGAAAACCTGTTTGCCGCCGACAACATTCACGCCACCGTGGCCCACCCCGAAAAGGCCGTGGCGCTGAGCACGCAGTGGGGCGTGGACGTGAGCACCGACAATCTGGAAGCGGCCCGTCAGGCGGATCTGATTCTGATCGGCGTCAAACCTTTTCAGGTTCCCGATCTCGTCGCGCAGATCAAGCCGGCGCTGACCACGAAAAAACTTCTAGTGAGCTTCGCCGCTTCGGTCAAGACGCAGGCCATTGAAGAGGCCGCGGGGCTGGAGATTGCCGTGGTGCGGGCCATGCCCAATACGCCCTCGGCGCTGGGCGCGGGAGCGGCGGCGCTCTGCCGCGGACGATTCGTCTCCGCCGAGCAGATGGAGCTTGCCAAGCGGCTCTTTGAAACCGTGGGCCGCGCGGTGGTGGCCGAAGAAAAACATATGGACGCGGTGACGGGCCTTTCGGGCTCGGGGCCAGCATATGTCTACATCATCATCGAGGCGCTGACCGAGGCCGGCGTGAAGGTGGGCCTGCCGCGCGATGTGGCCACGCAGTTGGCCGCGCAGACGGTCTTCGGCTCGGCCAAGATGGTGCTTGAGACCGGCTATCATCCGGCTCTGCTCAAAGACGCCGTGACCACCCCCGGCGGCTGCACGGTCGACGGATTGCTGGAACTGGAAGCCGGCGGCCTGCGCGTGACGCTGATCAAGGCCGTGATGCGCGCCACCGAGCGGGCACGGCAGTTGGCGGCGGGGTAAAAACAGGGGTCAGGGGTCAGGGGTCGGAACGAATCGCTTTGCAAGGAGAAACGATGAACGTTCAAGAAGGCGCGAGACGGATGAGGCAAGCAGGAGAGTGGATGGTCACGATTCCGCTGGGTATAGTGCTGGTGCTTTGCACAATTGCCGCGCTGGTGAATTTGAGAGTTCTGGTGATTTTATGGCCTTTTCTCCTCTCAGTTTCCGCCTCACTGGCAATTCCGGGAGGATTACTATGGCTGGCCGGCTGGATTGTGGAAGGATTTGCACAACAAGATTCGTGAGAGAACACTTCAGATTCCATGCAGCGTCCTGACTGGCTTCCAAATTATCTCCCCGAGCTCGACGGCGTACGCGGGTTGGCGATTCTTGGCGTGGTGCTTTACCACTGCCATCCGCGGCTCCAGGGGCTACCCAACTGGCCGGTCAAAATCTACGGCGAGTGGTTCAACTTCGGCGTCTACCAGGGCTCGCTGTGGGGCTGGTCGGGTGTAGTGCTGTTTTTCTTTCTCAGCGGATTCCTGATCACCGCGAATCTGATCACAACCCGCGAGCAGCCAAAGTATTTTCATAATTTTCACGCGCGGCGGGCGCTGCGCATCTGGCCGCTGTATCTGCTGTTGCTGGGCTTTGTGTATCTGCACGCCGACTGGTTTGTGGGCGGCAGCACCTGGAATGCGGTGCGGCACGCGCCATGGCTGGCCTATCTGTTTTGCGTGCAGAATCTCTTCCCGCTCAATCTGCCTCCGGCGATCGGGCCCACCTGGGCGCTGGCCATCGAGGAGCAGTATTACTTTGTGTGGGCGCCGGCGGTGCGCTGGCTCAAGCGGCCGTGGATGCTGGCCCTGGCGCTGGTGCCCGCGCTGGTGATTCCCCCCTGGCTGCGCAGCTCGCATCCGCACTGGCTCACGCCCACGCACACGCTGATTCATCTGGACGGCATTGCGCTGGGCAGTTTGCTGGCGATCGGTTTCTATACGCTCAAGCTTTCGCGGCAAATCTGGCTCAAGATCGGGCTTGCAGCCTTCGCGATTGGCTTTGTGGCGGCCATGACGGTGGCCGGCGGAACGGCCCTGCTCGATTCGGCGCTGGCGCTGGGCTTTGGCGGCGCGGTGCTGTCGCTAATCGCCTCGACCGGCGCGCGCAGCCCGATCCATGCGGCGCTGCGGCGCGGCCCGCTGGCTTTTTATGGCCGCATCAGCTACGGCGTCTATATGGCGCATATCGCCGTCTTCATCTACTTCGGCTGGGTCGATCTGGCGCTGGACCGCTACGGGGTCGCCGGCAGCGTGGCCATCGTCGCCATCCGGCTGGCCGCTTCTACGGCAGTGGCCGCGGCGCTCTGGTACGGCTTCGAATCGCAGGTACTGAAGCTAAAAAAGTATTTTTAATGAGTTAGCCAATCATCTTCCTGCAGAGCCGTTCCGGTCAGCGCTACATTTTGCCCGCGCCAGTGTTATCGAAAAGAAGGACTTGTATCTTTCAGTTTTCGTTCTCCACCGAAATTCATCCCGGTGGTTTATGCTTGCTGGTTCCGAACATGGAGTGCATTTTATGAGTCGTAATGTGATTCGCCTGTCTCTCTGCGCCCTCATTGCGTTGCCGTTGACCGCCGCTGGACAAAACACGACGGAGGCGCCGCAAACCACTCTCCGCGCTGACTCGAACCTGGTGGTTGTCGATGTTGTCGTGACCGACAGCAAGGAAAACCCCATTCATAACCTAAAGCAATCTGACTTTACGATTCTTGAAGACGGAAAGCCGCAGACGATCAAGGTTTTTGAAGAGCACACTCCGCAACCGGCCGCACCGTTGCCACCCAAGCCGCCGTTGGAGGTGGGCAGTTTTACGAATGAAGCGCAGATACCGGCCAGCGGAGCGCTGGATATTCTGCTGCTCGACAAGCTGAACACGCCGATGAACGCGCAAGCCTATCTGCGGGATGAGGTGCTGAAGTATTTGAAAAAAGCGCCGGCTGGCCGCCGCATGGCCATCTTTGCCCTCACCACGCGTTTGAACATGCTGCAAGGCTTCACCTCGGACCCGGAGACGCTGCGGGCCATCGTCGAGGGCAAAAAGAACGGCGCCAAAGCATCGCCGCTCTTGAACAATGCCGTGTCGGGCGATTCTGCCGGCTCCGATACCAGTTGGTCAGACAGTATTAGCGACATGGCAGGCAACGATCCCAGTGCACAGCAGATGCTATCCAACCTGCAGCAATTCGAGGCCGAGCAGCAGTCGTTCCAGCAGCAGCTCCGCGCCCGTTATACGCTCGATGCTTTCAACCTCCTGGCACGCTACCTGAGCAATCTGCCGGGGCGTAAAAATCTGATCTGGTTCTCCGGATCGTTCCCGGTCAGCATTCTGCCCGACGGCGACTTGCAGAATCCCTTTGCCGTCTCGTTCTCATCGGAAGAAGAGTTCCGCGAGACAAGCAACATGCTGGCACACAGCCAGGTGGCGGTTTATCCCATCGATGCGCGCGGCCTGGTTGTCGATCCGTCGATGAGCGCGGCCAATCAAGGATCGGCGAAAAATCCCAGCCAATATCTCAAGGCCTCGCAGAAATTCTTCCAGCAGACGGCGCAAGAGCATACCACGATGGAAGCCATGGCCGAGGCCACCGGCGGAAAAGCCTTCTACAACACCAACGGTCTGGCGGATGCGCTGGCCAAGGCCTCCGAAGAGGGATCGAACTACTACACGATCGCCTATTCGCCCTCCAGCCTGAAATGGGATGGCCGCTACCGCAAAATTCACGTCGATCTGGCCAAGCAGGGCCTGAATCTGACCTACCGCAAGGGATACTTTGCCGACAATCCCAGCGCACCGGTCAAGTACTCGGAAAAGTCCAAGAACAACGCGACGGTTCCAGTCTATAACCCACTGCGCACGGCTCTGATGCATGGCGGACCGAATCCGACCGAGGTAGTTTTTGAGGCCAACGTGCGGCCGGTCTCGACTGATATCGAGCCCACTGCCGCACCTGACAACCAGCTAGGCAACAAGGTTAGCGGGCCGTTCCGCCGCTATCAGATCGAGTTCCGCATCAATCCCAAGAATCTTGCTTGCGATCAGGCAAATGATGGATCGCGGAGCTGCCGGATGGAGTTCCTCTCCATCGTCTACGACAACGATGGCGTGCAGATCAACGCGGTGGCCAACGGAATTAACGTCCGCCTGTCGCCGGCGCAGTATCAGGCAACCTTGAAGGGCCACGTCCGCTACCGGCAGTTGATCAGCGTGCCGGCCAAGGGCGAATACTTCCTGCGCGTGGGTTTGCGCGACGATTTCAGCGGCCACGTCGGCGCACTGGAGCTGCCGGTTTCCAAAGTGGCGCAGTTGCGGCCGCTCCAGGCACTAGCGGCGCCGGCCAAACCGTAGCAGTTACCGGCCCGTAAAGTAAACGAGTGAAAAGGCCCCCGCGCGGGGCCTTTTCTGTTGCACGCGTAATCGGGCATATGAATTTTCAAGGAAAATTGCCACGTGAGAACCGCGGCTGCCGCGCGCAGAAGCTTGTTCCAAACGGGTTCGCGCACCGGCTTTGGGAAAAACAGGACGCGCTGGGCCGGGTTGTGACTTGAGTCACCCTCCCACGATTGGCGCGGCTGCTAGGCTAGGCGTAGAGAAATTTCCCCGATGCGAGGTATATGATGGCCGAACAAGATAGCGGCGCAACCTCGGGCCAGAACTCTCTGAGCCCGGAGATGCTCTCCAAAATCGATGCCTATTGGCGGGCAGCGAATTACCTTTCAGTAGGTCAAATCTATCTGAAAGACAATCCTCTGCTGGAACGTCCGCTCACACTCGACGACGTGAAGCCGCGGCTGCTTGGCCACTGGGGCACGACGCCAGGCTTGAACTTCCTCTACGTGCACTGGAACCGGCTGATCCGCGAGCGCAACCTGAACATGATGTACATCATTGGACCCGGCCACGGCGGCCCGGGCCTGGTGGCCAACACCTATCTGGAAGGATCGTACTCCGAGGTCTATCCTCATATCGAGCAGAACAAGGACGGCATCAAGCGGCTGTTCCGGCAGTTCAGCTGGCCCTATGGAATTCCCAGCCACGTGGCGCCGGAGACGCCGGGCTCGATTCACGAGGGCGGCGAACTGGGTTACTCGCTGGTGCACGCCTACGGCGCGGCCTTCGACAATCCGGATCTGATCGTAGCCTGCGTGGTGGGCGACGGCGAAGCCGAGACCGGACCGCTGGCCACCAGCTGGCACTCGAACAAGTTCTTGAATCCCAAGACCGACGGCGCGGTGCTGCCGGTGCTGCATCTGAACGGCTACAAGATCGCCAACCCGACCTTGCTGGCGCGCATTCCGCAAGCGGAGCTGGAAGAACTTTTCCGCGGCTACGGCTACGAGCCTTTCACGCTGGAGGGTGACGATCCGGCGGCCATGCACGAGAAGGCGGCAACGCTGTTCGACACCATCTTCGACCGCATCGCCGCGATCCAGAAGGCGGCCCGCGAAGAGGGCTCGACCGAGCGGCCGCGCTGGCCGATGGTGATTCTGCGCACGCCCAAGGGCTGGACCGGACCGAAGGTCGTCGACGGCAAGCCGGTGGAAAACACCTGGCGGGCACATCAGGTTCCCTTGAGCGAGCTGCGCGAAAAGCCCCAGCATCTGCGCCAACTGGAAGAGTGGCTGCACAGCTACAAGCCCGAGGAGCTGTTCGACGCCAAGGGCCGGCTGCGCGAGGATCTGGCCGAGATCGCGCCCAAGGGCCGGCTGCGCATGGGCATGAACGCGCACGCCAACGGCGGCATTCTGCTGCAGCCGCTCAAGATGCCCAACTTCCGCGACTTCGCCGTCGAGATCGACAAACGCGGCGGCAAGGACGTGGAATCGACCCGCGTGCTGGGGCAGATGCTGCACGAGATCATGCAGGCCAACCACGAGCAGAAAAACTTCCGTGTCTTCGGACCCGATGAGACGGCCTCGAACCGCATCGGCGACGTAATTACGGGAACCGGCAAGACCTGGATGGCCGAGACCCTGCCGGTCGACGAGCAACTTTCGCAAGAGGGCCGGGTGATGGAAGTGCTCAGCGAGCACCTCTGCCAAGGCTGGCTGGAAGGCTATCTGCTCACCGGCCGCCACGGCTTCTTCTCCTGCTACGAGGCCTTCATTCACATCGTGGACTCGATGGTGAACCAGCACGCCAAGTGGCTGAAGACGACCCGCGAAATTCCCTGGCGCAAGCCCATCGCCTCGCTCAACTACCTGCTCAGCTCGCTGGTCTGGCGGCAGGATCACAACGGCTTCTCGCACCAGGATCCGGGCTTCATCGATCACCTGCTGAACAAGAAGGCCGACGTGGTGCGCATCTATCTGCCGCCCGACGCCAACACGCTGCTGTCCATCTCCGATCACTGCCTGCGCAGCCGCAATTACATCAACCTGATTGTGGCCGGCAAGCAGCCGGCGCCGCAGTGGCTGTCGGTGGACGAAGCCGTGGCCCATTGCACCAAGGGTCTGGGCATCTGGCAGTGGGCATCGAACGACGAGGGCAAGCCGGAAGTGGTCATCGCCTGTTGCGGCGATGTGCCGACCATGGAGGCTCTGGCGGCGGTTTGCCTGCTGCGCGAGCTGGTTCCCGATCTGCGCATCCGCGTGGTCAACGTGGTGGACCTGATGACCTTGCAGCCGGAGACCGAGCATCCGCACGGCCTCTCCGACGAAGAGTACAACCGCATCTTCCCGCCCGAGACGCCGACCATCTTCGCCTTCCACGGATACCCGTGGCTGATCCACCGGCTCACCTACCGGCGCGACAATCACGACCAGTTGCACGTGCGCGGCTACAAGGAAGAGGGCACGACGACCACGCCGTTCGACATGTGCGTATTGAACAACATCGACCGCTTCCAGCTTACGCTGGACGCAATTCGCCGCGTTCCGCGGCTGGCCGGCCAGGTTGACTCCGCCCAGCAATGGTACTCAGAGGCGATCCAGCGGCATAAGCTATATGTAGCGGAAAACGGCGACGATCTGCCGGAGATCAAAAACTGGCGGTGGCCCGACAGAGGCTAACTTCACACCGTCAGTTGTAACTCCACCGTGCGGCCGCGAACCAGTGCGGCCGCACGGCATTGTTGGGCTTGCTAGATTTCCGCAAACATTTTCATCCGCCGCGGCGGACCACATCAGGAAGAGGTACCTTTTACATGTCTTCATTGCCAATTCTGGTATTGAATAGCGGTTCTTCATCGATCAAATTCTCAGCCTACGAGGCGGGCGGCAGCGAACGCACGCGCTTGTTCGAGGGCGCCGTTGACGGCATCGGCACCGATCTGGGCAAGTTCTGGATCAAGGATGCCAGCGGCAAAAAGCTGGTCGACGAGACCCCTTCGCTGCCCAACCGTTCGGTGGCCTTCAAGCTGGTTGCCGACGCGCTGCACTCGGGCAAGTTCCCTGCCCCGGCGGCCATCGGCCATCGCACCGTCTGCGGCGGACCGACCATCCGCGATAACCAGCTCATCACGCCCCAGCTGATCGACGAGATCGAGAGCTACCAGGATCTGGCACCGCTGCACACGCCCATCGCCGTCTACATCATGCGCGAATCACTCAAGCTCTTCCCCGGCGTGCCCAACTTCGCCATTCTCGACACCTACTTCCACCGCACCATTCCCGAAGTGGCCACTCGGCTGCCCATCCCCACCGAGTACACCGATATGGGCGTACGCAAGTACGGCTACCACGGCATCTCCTACGAGTCGATCATCTACCAGTTGCAGCCCAACATTCCCGACAAGCTGATCGTAGCGCACCTGGGCAACGGCGCCTCGGTTTCGGCCATCCGCAAGGGCCAGTGCGTCGATACCTCGATGGGACTGACGCCGACCGGCGGCATCATCAGCGGCTCGCGCACCGGCAACATCGATCCCGGCGTGGTGATCTTCATTCTGAAAAAAATTGCCGAAACCACCCCCAACACGCTGGCCGCGGCCGATAAGCTGGAGACCGTGGTCAGCAAGAAATCGGGTCTGGTGGGCGTCAGCGAGCTGTCCAACGACATGCGCGACCTGCGCCAGGCCATCAAAGAGGGCAACCACAAAGCGCAGTTGGCCGTCGATACCTTCATCCTGACCATCGCGCGCTGGATCGCCAGCTTTGTCGTCGAGCTGAACGGACTGGACATGCTGGTCTTTACCGGCGGCATCGGCGAAAACGACATGGACTCGCGCGCCGAAATCTGCTCCAAGCTGGGCGCGCTGGGCGTGGTGCTCGACGAAAAGCGCAACAACGTGCGCGGCGCGGCCACCATCTCGGCCGACAACTCGCGCGTCACGGTACGCGTGATTCCGCCGCTCGAGGATCTGATCATCGTCAACCACGTAGTGCGGCTGCTGGGCAAGTAAAGCGCAAAAAAATTAACGGCTCCTCCTTTTTGTTTGCAGGGAGGGGCCGTTTTCTTTGCCGAGTGTTTTACACTGATGGGGCTTGCCACGGAGCCTTGCCTATGCCTGCTACCGTTGCTACCTCTTTGACCCGCCAACTACCGGCACATGCTCTGCGCCGGTTTGCCTGGGGTGTTTTCGCTTATTTCATTGCCGTGATTTTGTGGGGTGGCGTAGTGCGCGCGACCGGCTCGGGAGCTGGCTGCGGCAACCATTGGCCGCTGTGCAACGGCACGGTGATGCAGCACTCTGCGCGCGCCGAAACGATCATCGAGTTCACGCACCGCATCACCAGCGGGCTCTCGCTGATCCTTGTCGTGGCGCTGCTGGTGTGGACGCTCCGGGGCACGGAGCGCGGACACCTGGCGCGCGTAGCCGCTGCGGCAGCGGTGTTTTTCACGCTCGTCGAAGCGGCGCTGGGAGCGCTGCTGGTGAAGTTGGGACTGACGGCGCAGAGCCAGTCGCCGCTGCGCCCGCCCTACCTGGCGCTGCATCTGACAAACACGCTGCTGCTGGTCGCCGCCCTGACGCTGACGGCACATTTTCTCAGCCGCGGCACGGGCTTTCGCTGGGACGCTGTGCGGCTGGCCGCGCCCTTTAGCGCCATCGTGCCCATCGCCGTGATGCTCGCGGCCGGAGTCACCGGTTCGCTGGCCGCGCTGGGCGATACGCTGTATCCGGCAAGCAATTTGGCTTCGGCGCTGGCCGAGGATTTTTCCGCAAGCAGCGCATGGCTGGTGCGCTGGCGGTGGACGCATCCGGCGGTGGCGTTTTTAGCCAGCCTGGTGTTGATCGCGCTGTTGGTACGAGCAGCGCGGCGTTCCACACATTGGGACAATCGCGGGCTCGTGGCGCTGGTGCTGATTCTTTTGGCGGCGCAGTACACGCTGGGCTTGCTCGATGTCTTTTTGCTGGCGCCGGTCTGGATACAGATCGCTCACTTGCTCGGTGCCGATCTGCTTTGGGCCGCGCTGGTGGTGCTGGGAGCGCGGATTGTGCTCGTGCCATATGATCGAAGCGAACAAAGCTAAGATAACTTGCGGAATAGTATGCCAACAAATCAGAAGATAAGCAGCCAGATTGTTTCCATCAGGCTTTCCTCAATACTGCCGCTAGGTTGCGGCTCATTTCAGGTCGCAACGCTATTTCTAGGCCGGCATCCTGCGCCGCTTTCAGCTCGTCCTGAAACTTAATCTGATCGATGTGACCTTCGGGTTCAGCAAGTAGCAATACGGCTCCCGCTTTAAGCGCTGCGGCCGCTTCACGAAAGAACAACTCCACGGACGGCAATTCATGGACTACGGCAAAGGCAAGAACGAAATCTACTTTGCCTTTCAAATCACCGACACCAAGTGAATCGGGCAGTACTAGGCGCGTCTCAATCCGCTCCGAAGTTCCCGCCTTCTGTGCCCTTCTCCGCAAACTTTGAAGCATCTTTGCCTGGATATCGACCGCTACAACTTTCCCTGCGGGGCCGACCATGCGGGAGATCGGAAGCGTGAAGAAACCCATTCCAGGCCCAGGTTCCAAAACAGTCATTCCCTCGCGGATATACGGCGCCAGCAAGGACTCCGGATTCAGCATCAAGCGGCGCAAGGGATTCGCCAGAAAATATCCCATCCACCAAGGACACACTCGTTCGGCCATACAGATTCTCCTCTCACAGTTGCAGCCAGTACACGACGCACCGGCAACGAGGAATTGCCGGACACTCTTCTTCTACAAACAGGTACGAGCCACCTTGGATCGAGGTTCCCACAATTCGCCGTAAAAAGTATCTATTAATACACAACCCCGCCTTCGCGGGTAGCAAAGGCGGGGTCTTTGAAAGAACGAAAAAACTGCTGGTCGCCGCTTAGTCTTCTTCGCCTTCGTGCCAGTAGCTCTCCCAGCCCATGTAGTTGCTGGCGGCCTCGTGCACGGCCTTCGACACATCGCTGAAGTTGGTGGCAACGTGATGCTCGAAGCCCTCGCGGCAGATGAACTTGAGCAACTTCTGCAGGTGGGGGATCTGGCAAACGCCAGCGCCGCCGAAGGTCGTCAGCGGATCGTCGGTGAAGGCGCCCTTGCCGGTGTAGCCGCGGATGACGCCGCGCGTATCGTCGGTGGCGAAGCGGGCATAGCTCATGGCGCCAGCCTTGACGCGGCCCACGCAGGTGCCGAAGGTGTTCTGCTTGCCCACCGTACCGGCGATGATCTCCTGGAAGTCCATCTTGACTTCGTTGAAGAAGTGCTTGGGCAGGTTGGAGCAGTGGAAGCAGACGCACTTGTCGGGATCGCTGCCGTAGTTGTTGTTCCAATCCAGCAGCGCCGAGGGCGTGCCCGAAGCCAGTTGCAGCATGTACATGCCGAGCAGGCCGGGAACGTCAACCTCGCAGGCCGAAGGAATCAAGTCGTTGGACATCATGCTCATGATGGTGCAAGGCACAACGCCGAAGAACTCCTCGAAGCTGGTCCAGCACTGCACGGCGGTGACGCTGACCGAGGTCTGCTTCATCCATGTGTCGATGACCGCGCCCAGCTTGGCCATCTTCAGCAGAGCCTCTTCGCTGATGCCGGTGGTGGGCACATAGGCTTTGATCTTGGCCAGCTTGGCCTGTGCGGCCTCGTCCTTGTCGCTCAGCTTGGCGATGCGGCCGAAGATCTCACTCAGATCGATGGGCTCGACCGAGATGCCGCTGGCTTCATACAGCCGCTCGCTGTAGCGGACGGTGTTGAAGGCCGCCGGACGCGCGCCAATGGCGCCGATGCGCAGATTCTTCAGGCCCTTGATGATGCGGCAAACCTGCGTGAACCACTCCAGATCGGCTTTGAACTCGGGCGAGGTGAGCGACTCGGTGTGCAGCGTGGTGAGCGAGTAGGGAATGCCGTACTGCATCAGGTTGTTACAGGCACTCATCTTGCCGCAGAAGCTGTCGCGGCGGACATCGATGGTCATGGCGTCGGAGCGGTCGGGCGTGGCCTGCACCAGCACCGGCACCTGCAGGCCGCTGAGGCGGATGGCATCGGCGATACCGCGCTCGTCACCGAAATTGGGCAGGGTGACGACCACGCCGTCGATCTCGTCGGCGTGCTTTTTGAACAACTCGGCGCAACGCTGCGCTTCGGCGTAGGTTTCCACCGCGCCATACTTTGACTCTTCGGGGCTGAGCACAACCACGTTGGCGCCGGCCTCGGTCAATACTTTGATGATCTCTTCGCGGCCGGTTTTGGCCAACATATCCGGAAAGAATCCGCGATTGCCTACGATGACTGCAAAGGTCACCTTACGTTGTGCTGCCATTTCCATACTCCTTCAGATCTGCTTGAGATCCTGTTGTTCAATTTTCCCAGAGCCCTGGGGCTCCGTAATCCTGCGTGCATCCCGGCGCGGCTTGAACCGCGCCGACTAAAAAAACTATTTGCCCGCGCTGCCCGGCCGGAACTTGATCGAGTAGAACACGCCCAACACCAGCAGCGTACCACCCCACCACAGCGGCGCATGCAGCTGATTAAGAGCCACACTGGCCAGGTTGCCACTCACCACTTCGTAAACTCCGTACGCCGTAATCAGCAGGCCGTAAGCAAGAAGCAGCACGCCGATGAAAAACCAGATGGGAATCTTCGATCCATGCATATTGTGCGATCCTTTCTATCCACGTGCTACCAGAAGAGAATGTTGAGGCCGGCGAAGATCAAAACCACGGCCACCGCCCAGGTGTACTCGCTCTTGTACCAGGGCACGGGAGCTTCGCTGGGCAGCTTGGTGGCGCCGTAAACCAGGCCGTCAAGCTCGGCCACCGGCCGCGGCTTGGTCACCAGGCTGACCACCACAATCACCACCGCCGAGAACAGGAAGGCCCACAGAGCGCGGAAGACATTTTCAGCCATCGGCTTGGCATCGGGCGACAGCGCCACGGTGGCCAACGCCGCAGGCGTTAGCTTAACCCACATGAACAGGCTGGCTGAAAAAACGATGCCCGTCAGCAGGCCGATGAAGCCAGCCTGCTTGGTGGCGCGCTTCCAGAACATGCCGAAGAGAATGGCCGCCAGCAGCGGAGCAATAAAGATGGAGAACAGCGCCTGCACGTAGTCCATGATGCCGTGGGCATGCATCACTAGATAGGCGGCCAGAATCGAAACGCCCACGCCAACGACAATCGAGATGCGTCCCACCAGAACATAGTGCGAATCGGTGCCTTTTTTGTTGATGAGGGATTTGTAGATGTCGTAGGTCCAGACCGTGGAGAAGGCGCTCACGTTGCCGGCCATGCCGCTCATGAATCCTGCGATTAAGGCCGTGATGCCCAATCCGAGCAGACCCGGTCCCAGGTAGCGGACCATCATCAGTGGCAACGCCTGGTTGTAGCTGTGCAGCTCGGCGTCGGGTCCACCGGCCAATACCTTCTTCTGCGCTTCGGCCGTGAGCGGGCTCTTGGCCATCGCCACCTGACAGGCCGAAACATTGGCCACCTGGCCCGCGCTGTTCAGCGCGCATGCATTCACAATGTCCTCGCCCACCAGCTCGCGGCGCGAGTTATCGCCATTCTGCAAAACCACCAAACCCAGCAGGCCGGGCAGAATCACGATAAACGGCGTGGCCATCTTGAAGAACGATGCAATGATCGGAGCCATGCGCGCAGCGCGCAGATTGTGCGCCGAAAGCACGCGCTGCACTACCAGAAAATCCGTGGTCCAGTAGCCAAAGCTGATGACGAAGCCCAGCCCCAGCACAATGCCGGTCCAGTGCACACCCATGGGATTGGCCGAGAAACTGCCCAGGTCGCGCCACAGATGGAAGTAGCTGTCACCCGCCACGCCGCCGGTCATGGTCTGCATGTTGTGCATGATCTGCTTCTTCAGGCCATTGACGCCGCCCGCCTCAACGAGGCCGAGGATGGGCACCAGCAGCGCGCCGCCCCAGATGAGCACGAACTGCAGCACCTCATTGAAGATCGCCGAGCGCAAGCCGCCCAGGCCGACGTAGAGAGCCACGGCCACCGAGCTGACGATGATGGAGAAGTTCAGATCCCAACCCAGCACGACCTTCATCACCACGGCCATGGCGAACATGTTCACGCCGCTCATAAGAATCATCTCGATGGCGAAGGAAATGGCAGCCACGGTCGAGGCATTGCGGCCGTAACGCAGGCCGAGATAGCCGGGCACCGAGTGCGTCTTCGAGACGTAGTAGAACGGCATCATCACCAGGCCCAAAAAGACCATGGCCGGAATAGCGCCGATCCAGTACCAGTGTGCGGCCAGAATGCCGTATTGATATGCGGAACCGGCCCAACCCATCAATTCGAGCGAGCCAAGGTTGGCAGAAACAAAGCTCAGACCGGCGATCCAGGCAGTCATTTCGCGGCCGGCCATGAAAAACTCTTCGCTGGTATTGGACTGGCCCTTCAGATAGAAGCCGATCCAGATCACCATGGCGAAGTAAATGACGATGACGGCGATATCGAGAGCACCCAGATGGGCAAGAGGCTCGGCGGATAAGGCGAGCGCGGCTGGCAGCGATGTCAGCAGGCCAGCGCCTGTGGAAGCGAACAACGAAGCGAACATGAGCATCCTCTATAGGGCAAAACGCGTCCGTTAGTATAAAACACGGTCGCACACAGTAAATTGGTTTACTCGCACGGTTGTCAAGCGGACCGGTCACAGGATGCAGCCTTGGCGGCGGTGGGCTTGGCAGCAGGAAAAACAGAGCAATTCCGTTCGGGTAAGCGTTTACCGATGGAAGTGTACCACACCATATACCACGCCTGGCTCGCCCCTCTCAATGACCGACAACCACCACGTGAAATGAACCCGGTACGGACTCAAGATGCAACGTTCCAATGCCGCCCTTCTTGCTCAGATCCACTCCCAGCAAATCCGTAACCATATAGATCTTGCCCGTCGAAGGATCGACGGCCACCGTGCGCGCCCGCTCGTCGATCGACAAATTCTGTACCACCGCGTAACTATCGACGTTCGCATCCTGGCGAATGACGGTGAGGCTCTGATTGTTCGCGGTAAACAGCAACTGGCGATCCGCATCGTAGGCCAGTGTTTCATCGCCGGGACCGGTGGTCAGCGAGGCAATCTCCGTTCCGTCGGCCGCATCGAGCACGGCAAACTTCTGGTTGCCGCAGGCCACAAAAAGCCGCCCATGAATGCCATCCACGACCAGCCCGCGAGGATCGCCGCAGGAGGAATCGACCGGCAGATACTTACCCAACGGATCCGGAATATGGTGAGCGAGCCAATCCAGCGGATCGTCTTGGCTGCCCGGCAGGGCCGTGCCGGAGCTTTTCGCCGGATGCCGCGCTTCTTCGGCAATCGCCCCGGCATCGAGCTTGGCAATTCGTTCCGACGCATATCCTGGAATCACCGCCGCAGGGGTAACCAGCACGCTCCCGGCACGAGGTTGCGCGGAATCCGCACTTTTGGGGGCCACACTGCAAGGAGTTGTTTGCCCTGATGGCGATTTTTTGGGAGTTTGCAATTTTTTAGACGGCGCAACCTCGAAGTATTCATTGGCGCCGATACTTAGATAAAGATGGCCAAAGCCGTCGGGCTGAACCTCATGCCCATCGCCGTAGAAAATCATGTCGGCGAGCACGGTTCTGCGCTCGGGATCAATCGCCACCAGATGCGAGAGCCCGACTTGATCGATAGGCACTTTTCCCACGAATGGGTATTTGCCATCTACGATCGCCTTAAGAATATTGGCCTGCGGTTGGTCTAGCATCCGATACGGGGTACCGCAAACGGCAAAGACCAGCCCGCTGCGCGGCTCAAAAGCCACCGAACGCGGCGAACAGCCGATGTCGATCGTGGCCTCGATCGACAAGTACTGCCGGTCGACGACGCGGATGGCTTTGGCCATCGCATCGCTGATGTAGGCATGGGAATCCGAATCGTCGAGAGCAATGGCGCGGGCATTGCCAAATCCTGTGATCTGGCGGCTCAGACTGCCGCTTTCGAGATCGACGATCTGCACCGTCGCACCGTGCGCGATATACAGCCACCGATGAACGGGATCGACAGTTAGCCCGTCCCAGTTTCCCGCGCCGCCAATGAACCAGGAGGCTTTGACGTAAAACGGATCGCTGGGCAGTTCCGTGGCCCGGGGAATTTTATACGGCTGGGCAGCCAGTTGGAGACAACAGAGCAAACAAACCGGCAGGATTCTCCTCATCGCGCGGTCCTCTTACCCTTCTAGACGTACCGCCGGCGGAAAACGCTCCGACTTTTCGCTGGGTACCTCGGCATGTCCGCCTCGGCTGGAGACCTGAGAACTGCGATGCCTGCGCCAACCCTAATATTCTGATATGCGGTTACTCGCCCGCTGAACTGTGGACTCCGGGGCGGGATAGTCCTCCATGGGAAAAGCAAGCTTACGAGTGATCGCTCCTGTGAGCAAGGAAACGACATCGCCAGACGACAACAAAACCTCCTCATGCCCGAAACCAAAAGCGTGGGGGAAGGTGTTCAGATCACAGACATTTCTTGCAGCGCCCGTGCTCTGTGAGAACCGCAGAAGCAACTTCGGCCCTCCACGCTCGTATGCCCACTGCACGCCATAAAAGGATTGATCAGCCTGATAGGAGAGCCGGAGAACGTGATTACCGGCAGGTGGCTGATACCGCCATCTTTCTTTTCCGGTCTCAAGGTTCAGACAGCGGACTGGACCGCCAGCCTCGCTCAAACAAAGTGCGTCCGGGCTGAATGTGGCATCGAGGATCGCGAAGGTTGATCGCGGGACGAGCAGCGTCGTTGAACCCACAATGGCCAGATCCCTGTTCGGCTCAAGTGTCTCCTGTAGGACATGTTGCGTGAATGGGCTGTCGAAAACGTTGCAGATTGTTCTCAACGAGCCAAGTGTCAAACCGGTGTTGATATCCAGCGATAGGACGGGCTTGCCCTCGACATTACACCATATGGCTTCATTCGCAGCCGAAAACCTGACTCCCTGAACTTGACGCAGATCGGCACGGTGCCAGATTATCCGACCCGACCTTGTCTCATAGCAGACAACGCCGCCGTTTTGTCCGGCGTGAAAACTGGCTGCCACGCAGTATTCGCCAGTAGGACTGAGAGTGAGCCGGTGGCCTCCGAATTCAAACACCGTGTCCAGTTCAGAAATCAGTTCAGCGTTTGCAAGGTTCCATATCTGAACCTTCTTCTCAAAAAGTGCAGCGGAAGCAATTGGGCTACGCCTTGCGATTGATATAGTTCGGATGGCCGAATCGAGCATTTTACTGATGATAGTACGAGTAGTGGGATTGTAGTCGCCTACTCGGCAATTACTTTTTGTTAAGCGTAGTTGCCGTTAATGCGCGGTTTACTCGCCCGCCGCAACAACCTCGTTCAGCCAGCCGGGGGATTTCAACAGTTCGCGGGGGCGGGGGCCGTCGGGAGCGCCGACCAGGCCATCGCGCTCCATCATGTCGATGAGGTGGGCGGCGCGGCCGTAGCCGATGCGCAGTTGCCGCTGCAAGAGCGAGGTGGAGGCCTTGCCGAATTTGAAGACCACGCGCACCGCATCGTCGAACATGGGATCGTTGTCTTCGGCATCGCTCGCGCCCGAGGCCGCGCCGGCCTCGTCCTTGGGCGATTCGAGGAAGCCCTCGGCATACTCGGCCGCGCCCTGCGCCTTCCAGAAATCGACCACGGCGGCAACCTCTTTTTCCGTGACCAGCGGAGCGTGCAGGCGGGTGAGGCGGCTGGTGCCGGGCGGCAGATAGAGCATGTCGCCGCGGCCCAGCAGCGACTCGGCGCCGTTGGTGTCGATGATGGTGCGCGAATCGACCTTGGTGGCCAGCCGGAAGCTGATGCGCGTGGGCACGTTGGCCTTGATGAGGCCGGTGATGACATCGACCGAGGGCCGCTGCGTGGCCAGCACCAGATGAATGCCGACGGCGCGCGACATCTGCGCCAACCGCGTAACGGACTCCTCGACGTTGGCGCGGTCGAGCATCATCAGGTCGGCCAGCTCGTCGATGATGATGACGATGTAAGGCAGCGGGCCTTCGTTCTCATTCTCAGGCTCCTGCTCAAAGAGTGAAGGAGCCGAACTCTCGAAGAGCCGGTTGTACTGCTCGAGGTTGCGCACGCTGCGCGAGGCCAGCAGGCGCAGGCGGCGCTCCATCTCGCGGACGGCGTTGCGCAGAGCGTTGGCGGCCAGCTTGGGCTCGGTGATGATAGGCGTGAACAGGTGCGGAATGCCCTCGTACATCCCCAGTTCCACGCGCTTGGGATCGACCAGAATGAGCCGCACCTGATCGGGCGTGGAGCGGTAGAGCAGGCTGAGGATCATGGCGTTGATGGCCACCGATTTGCCCGAGCCCGTGGAGCCGGCGATGAGCACGTGCGGCAGCGCGGCCAAGTCGGCGCAGGCCACGCGCACGCCGTTGATGTCTTTGCCCAGGGCCAGGGTCAGTTGCGCTTTGGCCTTCTGAAAGCTCTCGCTCTCCAGCACCTCGCGGACGTGGATGGTTTCGCGCACGCGGTTGGGAATCTGAATGCCGACCGTGGATTTGCCGGGGATGCGCTCGATGAGAATGCTTTCGGCGCTCATGGCCAGGCACAGGTCGTCGGCCAAGCCGGTGACGCGCGAGTATTTCACGCCGGCCTCGGGCTTGAACTCGAAGGTGGTGACCATGGGGCCGGGGTTGATCTGCACCACCTGGCCGCGCACATCGAACTCGGCGCATTTATCGACGAGGACGCGCGCGTCTTCGCGCAGCTCTTCGGAGCGCACCGATTGCGGCCCTTCGCCGGGGTTGAGCAGATCGGTCGAAGGCAGCTTATAGCCGCTGACGCGTTTGGGCGCGACGGTGACCGTGCGCACGTCGGCCGCGGTGCGGGCATGAACGGCGATGGGCTCGGCGGCGGGCGCGGGCGGTAGCGGCGCGGGCGGCAACACGGAGACCGGCTGCACGGTGACCGGCTCCGGCTCGGCGGCCAAGAACTCGTTGGTCGAGTGCTGGTTCGACTCGGGCTCGTCGGCCCAGGGATTGACCGGGGCGGTCACGGGCGGCGCGGGCCGCATCTGCGGCGGAATCGAGACGGGAATCGGCTCGGGGACAGGCCCGGCAACCGGCGCGTCGTCAACCGCGGCTTGAGCGGCGGGTTCGGGCACGGGTTCAGGAGCAGGCGGCGCGGCCGTGGCGCGCTCCCAGATGCTGGGCTTGCGCGAGGAAATCGGAATGGGAGCCGGGGCCTGCGGCTTGGCGGGCAGGTCAGCCAGGAACGGCGCGTTACGCCGGAAGGCAGGAACCTCGTCGAGCGGGTCTTCTTGCGGCTTGCGGCCAAAACCAAAGAGGGACAAAAGACGGTTGGTGCGAGGCGCCGGGTCTTCGGCAAATGGCGGCACAGGGACGGCTGGCCCGGCCGGTTTTTGTTCGGCGAGGCGCTCGGCCAAGCGCTCTTCTTCGCGCTCCTGGCGCAGTTCGCGGCGGCGTTCGCGCCAGCCGGCAAAGTTTTCCCACTGGTTGGCGAGGCTTTCGCGAACGGCCAGCAGGCTGATGGCCGAGGAGAAATAGAGTCCGGCGGCGGCGAGCACGCCGGCCACCACCCATGCGCCTTGCACGTTGAGAACCGCCACCAGTTCGCTGGAGACAAGCCGGCCGGCGACGCCCTCGATGGGAATCACGTGCATCCAGCGCCATTGCCAGGGCAGAAGGCCAAAGACGGCGGGCAGAAAGACGAGCGCGAAGAGGGTTCCGATCCAGCGCAGAATGGGCGAGCCGCTGGCCCGCGAGCGCATCCAGGTCCAGCCCAGGCACCCCAGCCACAGCGGAATGAGAAAGGCCGAAATACCCAGCGATTGCAGCAGCAAGTCGCTCGAATAAGCGCCTGCCAGGCCGGTCCAGTTGCGCGCCACGGTAGCCGCGGTGGCGGTGTTGAGCGACGGGTCGCTGGCGCGCCAACTGGCCAGGGCGAGGAACAGGAGCAGCGAGACCAGCACCAGCGCCAGCCCCAAAAAGATGTTCAGGGGGCGGCTGCGCGTGGGCGCGAGTACGATGCGAATGGGCTTCATGTCGAGGGCGGTCGGGCTCCGTGGGCGGCCCGTGACAAATTACGGCCGGCCGAGGAAGCAGGCAATACATCCAGAGCAATTTATATTATCGGCGCAGCGAGGACCGGCGCGGGGCAAAAACCGAAGTGGAGGAACCATGATGACTAACCCTGGCCGAGATCGATCCGGTCGAGCCGCCGCATTTTTTGTTGCCGTGGTCCAGATCGAATCGTTCCTTCGGCTTCGTCCGCCCGCCGAGACGGGCGGACTTCGCTCCGGATGACAGCTTAATTTTCAACTGACTTCAACTATCCGCCGATATACTTGGCGCCCCAGACGAGCAACGCCGCGCCGAGCAGAATGCGGTAGATGGCGAAGACGGTGAAGCCATGCTTGCGGACCCAGCCCAGGAACCACTCGACAACGCCGTAAGCGACGATAAACGAGACCGCGGTGCCGATAAGCAGAACGATCCAGCGTTCGGAGTTCATGACCACGTGCGCGGTGGCGGCGGTGGCGGCCGCGGCGTGGCGGGGATGAATCTCTTTCACAAGATCCCAGCCGGTGGCGGCGACCATGGTGGGAATCGACAGCAGGAAGCTGAACTCGAGGGCCGTGGGCCGGTCGAGATTGACGAGTTGTCCGGCGGCGATGGTCGACATGGAGCGCGAGGTGCCGGGGAAGACCGCCGAAAGCGTCTGGCAGAGACCGATCCAGATCGCCTGCGGCAGTGTCATCTCTTCCACGTGGGTGGTGCTGGCCTCGGTGCGCTGGCTCCAGGCATCGACCGCCCACATGACGATGCCGCCGGCCAGCAGCGCGATGGCGATGGCGTTCAGGCTGCCCAGATTTTTCTCGCTCCACTTGTGCAACGCCAGCGCCGGCGCCGAGGTGCAGGCAAAGGCCACGAGGGTCAGCGAGAGGGGATGGTTCCACCAGGCGCGGTCGCCTTTATCGCCCTTGGGAAAGGTGCGCATGAAATCGACGATGCGGCTCAAAAAGAGCAGGCAGAGCGCGAGAATGGCGCCCAACTGAATCACGACGGTGTACATCTTCCAGTAGGCCACGTCTTGCATGCAGACGGCGCTACCGACGGTGCAATCGGTGTTTTCCAGCGGCAGCTTCAACAACGCCTCGCTGATGCGCAAATGGGCCGTGGAGCTGACGGGAAGAAATTCGGTCAAGCCTTCGACGATGCCCAAAATAACGGACAAAATATACGGATTCAAACAGCCTCCTCGGCGCAATTTTATCGATCCGGCCTGCGCAGCCGGTGGGCTGCTTCCTCTTACGGCCGGTCGATACCGTAGACGGGAACGTCCTCTTCCAATTTGTACACCAAAGCGGCTGCGCGCCAGGAGTAATCGGAGTCGGGAAAGTGAGTTTTCAGCTTGCCGGCCAAGTCGCGGGCCTGGGCGCGGGCCTCGTTGCTTTTGTGCTCGTCGCCGTCGGCCGCGCGCATGTCTTTGAGCACCGCCAACCGGTAAACAGCCTCATACAAAGCACGCGCCGTGCGCGGGCCGTCGGGAAATTCGTCGGCATATTTGACGTAAATCTCGGCTTCTTTTTCCGGGCAGCGCTCTGAACCCTGCCAGTCGCCGCAAAGCTTGTTGTCGATCAGGTCGTAGGCCGCCAGCGCCGCCCAGCGTGAGTGGGGATAGTATTTGAGAACCTTCTTCAGATCGGTTTCGTCCAACTGCTGGCGCAGGCTGGGGTCGCGCTCGCGCGACGAAGGCAGCGAGGCCGCATCGGACTTCCGCAACTGCCATTGAATGTCGGCGGCGCGCCAGGCGGCTTCGGGCGCCAGCGCGGAGTTGGGATACATTTCGACGATGCGGCGATAGAGCAGCCGGGCGCACTGCGCGGCGTTGACCGGCCCGCGCGGGTCCGAGGCCAGCGACTCCTCGTTGGCCGCCGCGCCCATCAAAATCTGGTCGCCGTTTGCGGTGGACTCGATCACGATGCCTTTGGCCTCCATCCAGCCGGAGATGGGCGGGGTGGTCTCGTCCTCGCCGATCAGTGGCGTATCCGGCCCCTCGTGCTCTTCTTCAATATCGGTGTTGGCGTAGACGCGCAGCCAGCCGCCCGAGTGCTCGGCCACTACCAGTTCACGGCCGGGCTGCACCTTGTCGACCTTTTGCGAGCCTTTATCGGGCGAGATGTAGAGCCAGGTCACGCGCAGCGCCGTAGCCCGCGGCCCGGCCATGGGTTTGACCTGCTGCGGTGGCTTTTTGTCGGCCAGCGCGGGCAGGGCGGCGGCCAGGAGCGCCAGCGCGGCCAGGCATTGGCCCACCCCGATTGAATGCTTGAAAGACATGCGGCGGCTCATCACATGAAGAATCATAGCCGAACGACGTTACAAATTGTTTTCGGTGAGCACCTGGGCAAGCAACGCCGGATCGACATTGCCGCCGCTGACAATCGCCACGGCCTTGCGCCAGACGGGCAGTTCATTGCCGTGAAAGAGCAGCGCGGCGGTAGCCACGGCGCCGCTGGGCTCGGGAAGCAGCCGCGTGGCCGCGACAATGGCCCGCATGGCGGCGCGAATCTCGGCTTCGGTAACCGCGATGATGCCATCGACAAAGGCTTGCAGATGGGCAAAGTTGCGCCTGCCAACGCTCTGCGTGCGCAGCCCGTCGGCGATGGTGCGGCTCACCTGCTCGGCCGTCCAGGTCACGATCTTGCCGGAGCGAAAACTTTCCGCCGCGTCGCCGGCCAGCTCCGGCTCGACGCCGATGACTTTCGCTTGCGGACAGAGTTGCTTGACGGCCGCGGCAACGCCACCGAGCAGGCCGCCGCCAGAGACCGGCGCAAGAACCAGATCCACATCCGGCAGCTCTTCGGCAATTTCCAGGCCGCATGTTCCCTGCCCGGCAATGATTTCGCGGTCGTCGTACGGCGGAACGGCAGTATAGCCGTGCTCGCGGACCAGTTGCTCGGCCACGGCCAGCCGCTCGCTCGATGCCAGACCGACATCGACAATCTCCGCACCCAGGGCCAGCGTGGCCGCGCGCTTGACGGCCGGCGCATTCGACGGCATGACGATCACAGCCTTGGCGCCCACCTCGCGCGCGGCATAGGCAACACCCTGGGCGTGATTGCCGCTCGAATACGTGATGACGCCGCGGGCGATCTGTCCGGCCGTAAGCTGAAAGATTTTGTTGGCCGCGCCGCGAATCTTGAAGGCGCCGATTGGTTGCAGGCTTTCGGCCTTGAGCCAGACCTCGCGGCCCGCGCCGAGGCCGGGGAAAACAGCGCGGAGAAGAGGCGTCTTGATGGCCACCGGCGCTATGCGGCGGGCCGCCGCGCGAATCTCATCGATCGAAACCAGATGCTCGCTCTGCACCGTCATCTGCCGCTCCCAACACCGGGCTTCACCCTCTAGTCCCTAATCCCTGGTCCCCTGCCTTATTCGTACGCCAGCGCGTCGATGGGATCTTTGCTGGCGGCCATCCAGGCCGGATACATGGCGCCCAGCAGCGAGCCGACAAAGGCAATCGCGGCGCCGCGCACCACCCACTCCATGCTCATATCCAGATAGAGCGTGGGAAAACGGTGGTTGAGAAAGGCCTTGACGGCAAAGGACGCGGCAATGCCGACGGCGACGCCGGCCAGCGCCAGCAGCGCGGTTTCGCGCAGCACCACGCCCACAATGGCCGTCTTGGAAGCGCCCATCGACTTAAGAATGCCGATCTCGCGCGTGCGCTCCAGCACCGAGGTGTACATGGCCTGAAAGATCACCAGAAAACCGATGATGACGGCGATGCCGATGACTACGTCGATGGCGGTATTGAGCGCGGGAATGTGGTCGGGCGTCATCAGCGAGAACCACTCGTCCATGGTCATCAACTGATACTGTTCCATGCCGGCGGTGGCGTGAATCTCGTTCATCGCCGCGCGCGTGTTCGAGGCATTATCCAGCTTGAGATAGAAGGCCGAGGCCCGGTCCGGCGAATCTTCCTTGATCTTGCTCAGCGTCTGGATGGGGATCAGCTTGCGGCCGCCCTTGCCGTGCTGAAAGATGCCCACGATCTTGAAGGGCCGGTCTTTGATCTTGATGAACTCGCCCACGTGATGGCCGCCGCCGGTCGCGGCGTAGACATCGTCGACAATCACGTCGTAGGGGCCTTGCAAAGGGCCGCCGGAGAGAAAGACAAAGGGGCTGAGGCGGCTATAGCTCGCGTAGTCGATGCCCCAGAGCACCTCCAGCCCATCGCTCATGGAAAGATCCTGAATCACCGGCGAGACCACGGTAACGTGAGCCTGCGCGGCGAGCACGGGAATGAGCTTGGTGGAAAACGGCGCGCCGCTGACGCCGTTGAACAGCATGGCGTTGGAAGGCCGCACCATCAGGTCCGCGCCAATGCCGTTGTTCATGTGTTTTTGGCCGGTGAGCTGGCCCAGCATGATGGCGACGATGGTCAGCATCATGATGACTTCAATGGCGACGGCAAAGACGCTGATGACCGAGCGCATGGGCCGATGCAGCAGATTGGCAATGACAAGCTTATTCATGGTTCGGGCCGGATGGCCGGGCGCAAAACCAGCGCGGCGCATCGCTCCTTCAAGGGTATCAGCCCAAGGCACGAGCGCAGACTTGCGGCGCAGCCCGCCGGCCTGCGCCCGGACTGGAAAGCAAAAGAAACGGGAAAATTTTGACCGGCAGGGATTGCGGGTTTATGGTTAAAGTACTAATACTTACGGGGGCAAATGCCCCAATCGGTCGCCGATGGCCAGCTTTGGAGAAGACCTGCGCAGAGAGCGCATCATGCGCGGCATTGCGCTAGAAGACATTACGGCGGTCACTAAGATCAGCCAGCGACATTTGATCGCGCTGGAGCAGGAGAGGTTTCGTCTTCTGCCCGGTGGCATTCTCAACAAGGGAATTGTGCGCGGCTACGCCAGCGCACTGGGATTGGATCCGCAGGACTGGACCGAGCGCTATTTACGCGCCTACAACGCCTCGGGGCAGATGATCGACGATGACCGCAACTGGACAGCTTTTGCCTCGAATGTGGGCAAGGCGCGGATACTGCAGCGCGAGGCCATCGAGATGCGGCTGCGCTGGCTGGGTGCGATTCTGCTGCTGTTGGTCATCGCCGGTGTCGGCTTCCTGATTCTGCGCTATTACGGGTTGCGCGCCAGCTGGTGGAACTCGCTGCTACCTACGGAGTGGTTCTTCGACGCGCTGCGTGGCGCCTGGGATACCGTAAGTGGCTGGGTGGGGCATCTGGCTGCCCTCTTCAAGCATTAGGCCGAAAATTGTGCTAACCGTGTTTTTATGGGATCGATCGTCCCCAAACGGAACCAGCCTGCCCTGCTGAAGTGCCTGAATTCGCAACTGAACCGCCAATTCTCACCAACCGCTTGATTGCTTTGCCCGGGGACTGCCCGGTCCTTTACCATAAAGCAATGGTGTGGCTAGCAGGATTCCGCTGTACATGTGCGCGATGTCGATGAGTCATCGACCGCAGTCGAGCATGAAAGGGCGCGGGATTCGCCAGTCGAAGGCGATCTGTTCATGCGCCCGGTAGCCAGTTCACATCCCGTTTACGAAATGAAGTCTGGGAAGAAGGAGTTTTCTGTTGAGCGACCGTTTCTTGTTTACCTCTGAATCAGTGACCGAAGGCCACCCGGATAAGATTGCCGACCAGGTCTCCGACGCGATTCTGGACGCCTGCCTGGAGCAGGACCCCTACAGCCGCGTGGCGGCCGAAACGCTGACGGCGACCGGTCTGGTGATGATTGCCGGCGAGATCACGACGAAAGCTTACGTCGACTTCCAGTCGCTGGTGCGCGGCGTGGTGGCCTCGATCGGCTACGACAACGCCCTCTACGGCTTCGACTCGAACACCTGTGCTGTGATCTCGACGATCAACAAACAGTCGGGCGACATCGCCCAGGGCGTGGACACGGGCGGCGCCGGCGACCAGGGCATGATGTTCGGCTACGCCTCCAACGAAACCCCCGAGCTGATGCCGGCGCCGATCTCGCTGGCACACAAGCTCACCCGGCAACTAACCGCGGTGCGCAAGAGCGGCAAGCTGCCCTATCTGCGCCCCGACGGCAAGAGCCAGGTGACGGTCGAGTACGGCGAAGACGGCAAACCGGCGCGCATCGACGCCGTGGTCATCTCCAGCCAGCACTCCGACACCGTCTCCAACGAAGAGCTGCACGCCGACATTCTCAAATACGTGATTCAGGCAGTTTTGCCGGCGAATTTGTTGGACGAGAACACCAAGTACCACATCAACCCCACCGGCCGTTTCGTCATCGGCGGACCGATGGGCGACACCGGCCTCACCGGCCGCAAGATCATCGTGGATACCTACGGCGGCATGGGCCGTCACGGCGGCGGCGCCTTCTCGGGCAAAGATCCGACAAAGGTAGACCGCTCGGCGGCGTACATGGCCCGCTACATCGCCAAGAACATTGTGGCGGCGGGATTGGCCGAGAAGGCCGAAGTCGAGCTGGCCTACGCCATCGGCGTGGCCGAGCCGGTTTCGGTGCTGGTGGAGACCTTCGGCACCGGCAAGCTGGGCGAAGCCAAGATCACCGAGCTGGTGCGCAAGAACTTCACGCTCACGCCCAAGGGCATCATCGAGAGCCTGAACCTGCGCCGGCCCATCTACAAGAAGACCGCGGCCTACGGCCACTTTGGACGCACCGAGCCGGAGTTCACCTGGGAAGCCACCGACAAGACCGCCGCGCTGGCCGAGCAGGCGGGCCTCAAACTGGCCGCCAAGTAAACCAGCTACAAAGCAGACAACAGAAAGGCCGGATTTCGACTGATAGCAGAAAATCCGGCTCTTTCTTTCTTGAAAATCGCCCAATTCAAGGTGCAGAATAAATGCACTGTGAACGACTCCCTCACAAACACGATCAATGCCTACCTCGATAGCCGAAATGCTGACGGCTTCCTTTTCAGCGGTCCTATTACTCGGAACAATGCAGATCAACTAGTTACTCTCATCGATTCGCGAACGGATCGACGGAAAAACGTATCCTTCTTTCTCTCCACTTTTGGCGGTGACCCCAATGCTGCGTATCGCATTGGGCGGGCCTTCAAGAAACACTATTGCAATGGCCTTGTCACGATTTTGATCGGAGGCTACTGCAAAAGTGCTGGAACACTGATTGCGCTTTGTGCAAATGAACTTGCATTTGGCTGTTTCGGTGAACTCGGCCCTTTGGATACCCAATTAGATAAGCCAAACGAAATACTCGGATCAGAGTCTGGACTGGATTTGCTGCAAGCTTTAGACCAAATTACAGATTCAGCTTTTTCTTCTTTCGAACAGCAGATGCTCAGTATTGTCAGACATAGCAATGGCGCAATTAGCACGCGAATTGCATCCGAGATCGCATCGGCGTTAACTGTCGGCATTTTCAGTCCGATATCCGGGCAAATCGACCCGCTCCGACTTGGAATAGTAAAACGCGCCATTGAAATCGCTCAGAAATATGGCAACCGATTGAGCAGTGACAACGTCAAGCCAAAGACAGTTGATAGATTGGTTTCAGACTACCCTGCACATGGTTTTGTAATCGACAAGGATGAGGCAAAGGAACTTTTTGAGAAAGTTCGCGAATTCAATGATTTAGAGTCAGGCATATATCGTCGATTTGACTTCATCCTTCGTGTGCCAAGCCCGGATCGGAATGAATTCATTTCAGATCTGCGTACAGATTTTTCCCCTGACAGTGACGATTTAACTGAGCAGGACACATCAAGCAATCCGAGTACAATAAAAACGGGTGATGAGCATGACAACATTGAATAGCATCGCAGTAAAACCCTCTTCCAGTGCTCGTCCAGTCGAGAAGCATAGCAGCGCGATCATTTTTCGTCGGCGACTTGAAGAAGTGCGGCAACGAAAGATTCAAGAAGAGTACGCGCGGCGCGAATCTATTCGTAAGCGCACCATCCAAACGGATAATGTTGATTTCGAAACACCTTAACTGAACATGCATTTGCGTGCATTTTTTGCGGAGTGCTTTCTTCTCCACTGCGCTGGCCGCCAAGTAACCGGCTAACAGTCAAGCGAAAGGCCGCTTCCCCGATAGGGTGAGCGGCCTTTTTCTTGGTCGTGTAGCGCGTTTACTGTCCGGCGATCCAGATTTCGACGCGGCGATTCTTCTCGCGGCCTTCGGGGCTGTCGTTGCTGGCGACAGGCAGCGCCGCGCCAAAGCCCTCGACCACCGATGCGTTAATGCCACGGCGCGACAGCTCGCCGGCCACCACCTGCGCCCGGTCGTGCGAGAGTTTCTGGTTGGTGGCCGAGTTGCCGGCCGAGTCCGAGAAGCCAAAGAGCATGATCTTGGCCTTCGCATTGCCCGATTGTGCCGTCTGCGCCACCACGCGGTCCAGGTCGGCGACAGCGCGGTTATCCAACTGCGTTTTGCCCTTCAGGAAGCGGAAGTCGATAGGCAAGCGCTTGGCGTTGGCCGTAAGGTCGCGATACTCGGGCGGCGCGTCGGCGGCTACCTGTACGGTGGCCTGCTCGGCGGTCTGCGCGATAAAGCCGTTGGCCGCCACCACCTGCTGGCCGGCCGGCGACAGCGCGAACTGCACAAACTCGCGCACATGCGCATTGGCAGCATTGGCCGGAGTGTAGAGATAGAGTCGGCGCGAAAGGGAATAGTCCTCGGTGGCGACGGTCAGCGTGGTGGGCAGCAGCGGTTTGGTGCCCTTATCGGCGATGGCCAGCGCCTTGGCGTTGCGAATGAACGGCAGGCCGATGAAGCCGATGCCGTTGGGATCGTTGGCCACGGCGTCGGAGAGCGCGTTGGAGTCTTCAAAGCGCTTGGCGCTCTTGCTTAGCGGTTTGCCGGCCAGCACCAGGTTCTTGAAAGTATCGTAGGTGCCCGACTTGTCGTCGCGCGCATAAATATTGATCGGCGCGCCACCCTGCCACTTGTCGTATTCGCCGGTGAAGATGCCCTGGAGTTTTTCCACGGTGATCTCGTTGAGCGCGTTGTGCGGATTGACGATGATGGCGATGCCATCCAACCCCAGCACGTGCTCGTTGCTGGCGTCGGTCATCGTTCCCAGCGCGGCCAACTTGGCGGCCTCGTCGGATTTCACGCTGCGCGAGGCCATGCCAATATCGCAACTGCTGTCGGCCAGCGAGGTAAAGGCCGTCGCCGATCCATGCGCGGCCACGTCGATCTCTACCGGATCGGAGCTGCCGGGCAGAACGCCGATCACTGTTTTGTCTTCGGGCTGGGCGCCGACCACGGTATGAATGTTGCTTGCGCCTTGCGATTGCAGATAGGCCTCGGCCAGCGCTGGAACCAGCTTGTCGCCGATGGTGTTCGAGCCGGCAAAACGCAACAGCACAGTGCCGTGCGTTGCCGCCTGGCCGCGAAACAGGCCCAGCAGCTTATCGCGGAAGAAATAACCGCCGCCGGCCAGCAGAAGCACTACCACTACCAGCGAAATAACCAGCACTCCACCCGAGCGCGGCTTGGACTTCTCATCTACGGTTTCTGCCGCGATTTCCTGCAGTCCCGAACCGCAGACCGGGCAGGCAAACGGTTCATTGGCATCGACGGTAATCTCGCCCCTTTGGTCCGACAACGGGCACTGATTGCGATTAAGGCAAATTCCTTTGCGGCTCTTCAAGCGTACGCTCCTTGGTTATATTCACTTCGCCAACTGTCCGCGAAAAGCGCATCGCACGGCTTCCCCAAGGCGGATGATGACCCAAGCCGTCCTGACGCGACCGGCTTTCCAATTCCTGGCTAATAGAATCAATTTGGCTACAAGCTTACGGAGCGTTGGTTAATAGAATGCAAAAAACTAAGTAGATAAACAGGAAGAGCCGGCAGATAAAACGCTGTCTTCACGCGATTTTTCTGGATAACGTTAACTCTAACGATGAGCGGCGCTGCCGGAAAGGCCGGCCTGGATGGGCACGGCCTTTGGGTGAAGGGTACGGCCTTTAGGCCGTACATTCAATGGCCAATCAAATCGCGGGGCTTTACAGGACGCGGAAAAACGCTGCCGGAGAGGCACGAAGTGTCAGGGAACGACTTCAGTCGTGCCACTCAGCCATTTAAAAATCCTCGGGCCTTTAGGCCCAGAAGGATACGACCGCGGTCCCACACTTTGGCCGCAAAAACAAAGCCGCGGCGAGGCTTCGCTCCGTGGGAACCCCGAGGATGGGGCACCCAACGCTTGTTGCATCACTGCGGGCCAGATTCGCTATCCGCTCACCGGGCATCGGCGTAATACGTTTGCATTTGTAGCTGCCAGCGACCGTTCGAGCGCACCCACATGCTGCCAGCCAGGCCAACCACCCTGGCATGCTCGCCATAGCAGGCGGCATCGATCTGCGGCCGGTAAACAATGATGGCAATCTCCGGCGATAAAAAGGTCACCTTGGGGTCGATGAGTTTTATCTGGGAAAGACTGCATCCATAACTCTCATAGCTTTTGACAAGACTCTGGAACTTGCGGACTCCTGCAAACAAATCTTCGCGATGCGTGATGACACCGGCGACGGAAACATAGTCTTCCGGCACGATCTTCTTCAATTCGGTTTCATTGCCTTTAAGGGACAACTTCGAGAAATTGCTCTCTTGCGCGATGATCTCGTCGGCAGGGGAGAGCGGATGCGCGGCGGCGTGCGCGGGCGGCCTGGTTGGCGCATGCGACGGCGACTGCGCAACGGCGATCGCCGGAGCGGCAACCAGCGCCAGAAGCATCGCAGCACGGTGAAAAAGTTTTCCCGGTATTGCCGGACCCATCGCAACCATGGAATTCATCTTTGTCTCCCAACTCAATCAACATGTAAAACACGGCGCGGATGCCGGATGAAAAAGGCTCTACTCCGAGCGCACGGAAAAGCCCGAGGTGATGTAGGCCGAGTGCATCTGCATCTTCCAGCGGCCATCGCGGCGAGACCAGACGGTCGTCATGTTCGCCTGCATGGTGGAGTGGCTATGGCCGCACTGCTTGACGATCTTGGTCTTGTAAACAATCAGGGCCACGTCCGGAGAAACCACCGTCACCGCCGGGGAAACGATACTGATAGGCGACACGCTGCACCCTTGCAACTCCTGCCGGGCATCGTTGAGCGTCTCCTCGCGGGTCAGTTGCCTGGTGGTGAGGTTAGAGAAGTCGGGATGCATCAACGCGCCCAGCCCGTCGATGTCCACTTTGGCGTAGAGATCCCACACCGACTGCTCCAGCGCGAGGATCTCATTGGTCCGGGGCGCCGGCAGGTTTTGGCTTTGCTCTTCCGTTGCAGGTGCAGACTGGGCATTTGAACACACTGCTGCGATACACAACAAAATTAGGATGACGGAACGCATGCAGGAAGTGTAGCTTATCCCCTCCCTTCGCGGCGGGGATTTTTTGTCTTTCGTTTTGCCCGCCGTTTTACCCAGGTCCATGCTGGCTGGATTAAAATCGTTCAGGCGTTTTTTGCGTCTGAGTATTCAGGAGAAGATCGATGGTTCGACTGGTTGCCGTATTCTTTTTCATCTCTGCCGCGCTGGCCGCGGCACAATCGGGAGCGAATTGGAGCTACGAGGGAAAGACCGGGCCAATCGTCTGGGGCAAGCTCGATCCCTCGTACCAGGCCTGCGCCAAGGGCCACGAGCAGTCGCCGCTCGACATTCACAGTGCGCATCTTGACAAGTCGCTTCAGCCGCTGGAGTTTCACAACCTGGCCGGTTCGGTGGTGCTGGAAAACACCGGCCGGGGGATTGTGGTGCACGTCAAACCCGGTAGCACGATGACCGCGGCCGGCGTCAGCTACCAACTGGACGGAATTGAATTCCACCACCCCAGCGAGCACCCGGTGAAAGGCAAGCTGAGCGACATGGAAGCCGACCTGATCTACCGCAGCAACGATGGCAAGAAAGCAATCGTTGCGGTGCGGCTGAACGCGAACCGGGATTTCCCCAACGCTCTGCTCTCCACACTGTGGCCGCACCTGCCCACCAAAGCTGGCGCAAGCGAACCGGTCAGCGATATTGTGAGCGCCGGCGCGCTGCTGCCCGGCGACCGCGGCTACTGGGCCTATGTGGGCTCGGAGCTGACCCCGCCCTGCACCGAGGGCGTGCGCTGGTTCGTCTTCCAGGAAGAGATCGTCATCAGCCGCGCGCAACTGAAGGCCTTCGCCAATCTCTTCCGCATGAATACCCGCCCGGTGCAGGACGCGCATGGGCGCAAGATCGAGGCGAGCGAGTAAAAACAAGGAACAAGGGACCGAGGGAACAAGGCCGCGTTCGCGGTGCGCATACAGGGACTGTGTGCTTTTGTACTTTCCCTGGTCTCAAAATCGAGCAGGGGCACCCTGCGAGTAAAAACAGTTGCCGGTGATCAGCTACGCGGCTGGACTGAGATGCAACACGATCCCATCGTTGCCGGCTTCGGCGCGGACCTGTGTGAGGCCGGCGACCAGATAATCGGCGTCGGCCAGCGATGCGGGCGAGTGCGAAAACGGCGTGGCGATGACGGTGCATCCGGCGGCGCGGCCGGCGGCGACGCCCGAGGCTGCATCTTCAAAAACTACGCAATCTTTGGCATCGACACGGAGCAGCGCGGCGCCGGCAAGGTACGGGTCGGGATGCGGCTTGCCGCGCGTAATCTGATCGGCGGCAACCATGTGCCGGGGTGTGGCGACTCCGCCGGCAGCCAGACGCACGCGGGCCAGCCGCGCGGTGGCGCTGGTGACGACGGCCCAACGGCCTTCCGGCAAGACCGCCAGCAACTCTGGAACGCCGGGCAGCACCACAATATCCTCGGTGTCGGCGATTTCGATCTCCTCAATCACCTTCAGTTCGGCTGCGGAATCCAGGTCGGGGCGCAGCTTGGCGGCCGTTTCAATGGCGCGGCAGCCGTGCGCCGTGCGGATAGCCAGCGCCGGATCGACGCCACGCATCTTGGCCCACTTGGCCCAACTGCGCTCGACCGAACCGATCGAGGAAATGAGAATGCCGTCCATATCGAAAAGAATGGCCTGGCAGCGGATCGAGACAGGGGAAGAGATCGGGGAACCCATGATTTGATTGTAGCGAGAAGAGAAGTGAAAGAGTGAAGAAGACGGGCGGTCAGGGGACCGGATCGCTGGTTCCCATGGGGACCGATGGGCGGCACGATGCGATGCGGCGCATCGCCATCCGGCCACCGCGCGCAATGCCGTACTTGCGCACTGCTTCTACCGCGTAGGCAGAGCAGGTAGGCCGGTAGCGGCAGCGGATATACTGGCCGGTCAGCGGATGGATGTACTGCGAGTAGCTGCTGACGGCGGCGGCAAACAGGCGCGCGCTCAGCTGCTTTTGGGGCGGACGCATGGCATCCACCCCGCAGAACAAAGCCGCGCACAACACTCCGGCCAGGCAGAGCTGTGGCGTTAGGCGCCGCAGTGTGGGCATTTGACGAGCACCGGCAGCCGTTTGTTGCCGCAATGCGAACAGGGAATCAAATCTCCTTTGGGGCGAACCAGCAGATAAATCACCAGGCCGATGAGGCCGAGAAAGAAAATGACAAACACCCAGACCACTGAATTGTCCATGCCGCGCGCCTTGGCGTCGCGGTAGACCCAAACCATCAAGGCAATGCTGATGGCGATCCAGACCAGGGCCAGGACCATCATGCCGCCGTAACAAGCCAGGCAGCCGGCGGCAGCGCCGGCCGAGGCGGCGGAATCGTCCTGGGCCAAAAGTGTGGTTGAGCCTGCCAGCAAACACAACGCGCTCAACCCTGCACCAACAGATTGAAATCGCATATCGAGTTCCTTTGAATTGAAATTGGTGAAGCCATGATAGTCATGGGATTGTGGAGAGTCAAACGCTTGAGCGGCGCGTCCCGGTCAGGCTGCACCGCAAGAGAGCACAGCCTGACCCTGCTAGGGAGGCGGAAGAATGACTACCGTTGATCCGGGATGCTCTTGACCGCCGGGAACGATACGCTGGGTGGATCGGCGATGGTGACGCTGACGGCGATGGACTGCTGGTTCGCGCCAGTGTTGAACTGATTCTGGCCCAGTGTGACCGAACCATTGGCAATGGCGGCGTCGGCCGAGAAGCTGTCGAAGCGGGCCATGGCCGCGGGAAGCGATTTGGCCGGAAGTTTTGCGGCGGCGATGGCGCCGCGGCCGCTCTCGAGATGCAGCGTGCCCTTGGCCGAGGCGGCCAGATCTTTCGACGAGTAGCCGGCCATCTCGATTTTGCCGGTGCCGTTCAGCGGGCTACCGGACCAGCGCAGGCCAAGCAATGCGCCGAACGCTGCCGGGTTGATTTTTTGCAACTGCCCCGCGAAGGAATACGAGGGCGTGTCACGATCGGTGCTGGGCCGGTTGAGCGAGCCGGTCAGATGCACGCTGCCGCCAAGCAGGCCGGCGTCGATTGAACCGATCTCCGCGCCGGTGGGCGTAAGGCGGACCGCGGCCGAGGCGCCCCGCAGCGTGACGGGGCCCAGCACCAGCGTGTCGGCAGTGATGGTGCCATCGATCCGTGGCCAGGGCGGCGCCGAGGCCGGATGGAAACGGTCGATGAGCGTGGACAGCATAGTACCTTTTTCGCGCGCGCCCAGCAATGCGGTTTGCAAAGCCGCTGCGTCGAGCGAGGCAAAGTGAAGCTGGAGCTGCGGCATGCAGGGCTGCGGCGCGCTGGCGCTGGTGGGGCTGCTTGCCGGCAGCAGCAGAGCAGCGGTTCCCTTCACCGGGCCGTAGGAGAATATGACCGGATCCCAGCGCAGGCCGGCCGGTTCAAAATGCAGCGTGGCCTGATCGATGAGCACATGGTTGGCCAGCGCGTCGCTCTTCCAGTTGGCATTGCGCAACACCACGGTGCCCGTGATGACGTCGGCCGCAGTCGAAGTAGCGGGCGCAATCCCGGCCGGTGGCAGCCAGGGGCCTTCGGCGGCAAGATCGAAGGCAATGGGATCGCCCGCCAGCGAATCCAGCGGCGCGGTTCCTGGAATGGCAGCCGCGTGAGCAAACTCGCGGGCGCGGGCGATGCCAGCCTGCCCGCGCACGGAAACCGCGTAGCCGGCGAGCGAAAAACGCACCGCGACGGCCAACGGCGAAGCGCCATCGGCGGGAATAGCGAGCGTGCCGGCCAAGGCCTGTGGCGCGCCGGGCGCGGCCACGGCTGGAGCGAACACGATCTTCGCGGCTTCGACGGAACGGCTCAATCCGCCGCCGCTCAATGAAAAGTTCTGCACGGTGAGGCTGCCGGTAAGAATGTTGCCCTGTGGCAGCGGATCGACATACTTGCGCGCGGGCTTGGCCGGCGCGGGCAGCGGCGCGGCGGCGTAGACCAGACTGCCGCTCAAATCGCCTTTGGCCTCAAGACTGGGATCGAGGCCGTTGCGCAGCGCGTGCAGCAGGCCCAAACCGGCAGCGACAGGTACCCGGTCGAGCGCGGCGGAGATGCGCGGCGTGGCACCGGCCGCGAATTTGTCGCCCTCAATGTGAATGTGGCCGTCGCCCAACGGCGAGTCGCAGGAGAGATTGTCCAAACTGCGCTGCACGTAGCTGTAGGCAAAGCCGCAGTTGGCGTCGAAGTCCAGCGACTGCGGAGGAATGAATTCGGCGCGATGAACGCCGACGGCGCGCAGTTGCAACCGGACCTGAGCCGCATCGGCCGTGCCTTCCATGTGCAGATTGCCGGTCATGTCGCCGCGCCAGCCAGGATCGGAGCCGGTGACGAGGCGGGCCAGTTGGCCGAGTTGCGCCTTGCGCCATTGCAGATCGAGCCGCACCGGCATCTGATGCAGCGAGGCGGCGCGGCGCATGGCCGCTTCGACGCGCACCTCGCCGGTCTCTTCCTGATGCAGGCTGACGTCGGTGCGGGCGGGCTGGCCACGCAGCCGGATGCGCCACTCGCCGGAACTCTCGCGCCACAAAGAAAAGTCGGTATTGATCAGCGAAAAGGGCAGCTTCTCTGGGCCGTCCTTTATGTTGATGCGCGAGTTGGTCCCCACCAGATAGGGCAGGCGTGCGCCGGGGCTGGAGCCGGATGCCAGCGAGGCGCCAGCCTGGGCGGCGGCGGCCGAGTTGAAGAGCGGTTCCAGGTTCCAGTGGCCGGGCGTGGCGCGCACCAAATTGAGGCTGGCCTCGTCGACGCCGATCTTGTCGATTTCCAGCCGCCCGCGCCACAGCGAAAGCAGCCGGATGGAGGCCGTAACGGTGTTGGCGTGCAACACGGGCTCGGCGCCATAGGCCGGATCCTCGGCCACGCTCAGATCGGTGAGCACAAAGCCGGGCCAGGGCAGCAGCCGCACTTCCACCGAACTCAGATGCACCGGGCGGCCGAGCGAGCGCGAGATGAGTCCCGTGATCTGGCCCTTGTAGCGGCCCACGTTGATCAGTGGAGGAACGACTAGGAAGAGTACGAGTACGGCAATCGCGGCCAGAACAACTTGCAGACGGCCGCCTTTTCTTTGCTGACTATCGCCGGTATTGGTCATGGAAGGTCCAGGGACCATTTTAATCGCTCAAAGACAGCTTTCAGCCTTCAGCCCTCAGCTTTCAGTTCGATTGCGGAGAAATACGCTGGAGCTTCAAGAGCCTACGGCAGTGTAGCAGCAAGACGCAACTTCATTTCCGCGCCTCAACAGCGCGAAACCGCGGACAAAAAGCTGATAGCTGAGAGCTAAAAGCTGCTCTTCTCACCGCGTCAGGTGGAAGGTGCGGCTCCAACGCGTGCCGGTGAAAAAGTGCAGCGCCACGTGGCCCATCCAGGCCAGACGCGAGCCGAGATCGGTCTGGTTGTAGATCTCGTCCGGGGTTTTGAACGACCAGTAATTCAACATCGGGCGGCCGACGATGTTCTGCCGGGGCACAAAGCCCCAGTAGCGCGAATCGAGGCTGTCGTGGCGGTTGTCGCCCATCATGAAGTACATGCCGGAGGGCACGACCAGATCGCCGTTGACCACGTCTTTAGGGAACTCGACGCTGGCCCAGGAATCGGGAACCTGCGGGCTGCTGGGCGGCGGCAGGGTAGGAAACTCGTCGAGAAAATCCTGATGATTTTCTGGCGTGGTGGGCTCGGCATGCGGCTGATCCTGCGCTACGCCGTTGAGGATGACGATGCCGTTGCGCAGATGAATGTGGTCGCCAGGCAGCCCGACCAAACGCTTGACGAGGATGAAGTACTGCGGCTTGCCGTCGGCGTCCAGCTCCGGCTCGGCGACCGGTTTGATAAACACCACAATGTCGCCGCGGCGCGGTTCGCGATAGCGCACAAAAGGCAGCCATTTGGTAGGCGGGGCCAGCGTGATGCGATCGACAATCAGATGGTCGCCGACCAGCAGCGTCTTCTCCATCGAGCCGGAGGGAATGACGAAGTTCTGCGCCAAAAAGGTAAGGATGAACAGGCCCACGACCAAAACCGAGCAGATGCCGGCCACAGCCTCAAAGGGAGTTTCTTCTACCTGTGCTGGAACTGGCGCCGCTTCGGGCTGCTTTTCGATGGGCGGCTTCGGCGCTACGTTTTTCTTCTTCGTCATGTGTCGCTGTCACTCGTTATACAGCCGGTAGAACCGGGTTGAAGAGCCAAAAAGTTTGTGGGCGCGTTGGCGCAGCATTCAATGAATTTTTCAGCGTACCACGCGGAAGATGCGCCGCCAGCGGGCAAAACCGGTGAACCTGCCGGCAAGCTCCTGCTCGTGTCCGAGTCTATCATCGGCGGCCTGCTGGGCCGGCACGGCGGTGGGCTTGTCGGTGGCCGAGGGCCGGTCCAAAGAAAAGTAGATGACCAGCGGCCGGGCAACGATGGCCTGGCGGGGCACAAAGCCCCAAAAGCGCGAGTCCTTGCTGTGATTGCGGTTATCGCCGAGAACAAAATACTGTCCCTGGGGAATCACCAGCTCGCCGTTGTGGGTCAGGCTTTGCATCTGGCGCCACCAGTCGGGATCGACTTCGGGATCGGAGTAGATTTTGCCAGGGAAATTGTCGCGATCGGGAATATACGGGGCCGGCTCGAAGGCGGCATAGGGCTCCGGCAACGGAGCACCGTTGATGTAGACCTGGCCATCGGCAATGCGCAGATGGTCGCCCGGCATGCCCACCACGCGCTTGATGAGCATGGGCGGCTGCGGATGATGAAAGACCACGATATCGCCGCGGCTTATCTCCCGATAAGGCAGCAGCCAGGAGGTGAGCCGGCCGGTTGGCCCAAAGACCTGCTTGTTGAAGAGCAGAAAATCGCCTACCAGCAGCGTGCGCTCCATGCTCTCGGAGGGAATGAGCAGCGGTTGCAGCAGAAACGTGAGAACGAACAGCGCGACAACGATGGTCTGCAGCAACGAGGCGAAGGCCTGCGGCAAGGTCGGCAGATGCAGGCGCAAAATCGCCAATCTCCGCAGCATGGGGATCGGTACGGGAGCCGAGGTGCTCATGAGATCTTGGACGCCTCGCCCTCTGCTCCGTCACGTACCGGCTCGGCCGCCAGGCCGGTCCCGGCAGAGTCCAGATTGTCCAGCGCGCGGCGCGCGGCATCCTGCTCGGCGAGTTTTTTCGTGCGTCCCATTCCGCTGGCCAGCGGCTCTCCCTTCTGTCCGGCTTCGGTCTTCAGCCAGACCTCGACCACAAAGCGTTTGTGATGGTCGGGCCCGCTCTCGCTTTTGACGCGATAAGCCGGGGTTCCGGCATGGGCGGCCTGCAGCCGCTCTTGCAGCGCAGACTTGTAGTTGCCCAGCGCGGCGCCTGTGCGCAGTTCGGTGGCCAACTGCTCGGCGGCTTCGCCCATCACCTGACTGCGGACAAAAACACGTACCGGTTCCAGCCCGCCATCGCAAAACAGTGCGCCCATCACTGCTTCCATAGTATTCGAAAGCACGGTAGCTTTGCGCCGCAGCCCGCTGCGCTCCTCGCCACGGCTCAGGCGCAGATGCTTGCCCAGATCGATCTGCTGTGCAACCTGCGTCATATGCTGGCGGCTGACCAGCCCCGCGCGGACACGCGTCAGTTCGCCCTCCTGCCATTCGGGATGAGAGACAAACAACTCCTCGGCCACCACCAGCCCCAGGACCGCGTCGCCGAGAAACTCCAGCCGCTCGTTGTCGCCAACGCGCGGATCTTCGCTGTCACCACTCTCCTGAGCAAGCTGGTGGGCCAGTGAGCGATGGGTCAGGGCCCGCTCCAGCAGCACATGGTTCGCAAAGGTATGCCCCAGTGCCTCTTCCAGCTCTTTCAAATCGGCTTGCACAATCCAACCACCATTCTGCACATTTCATTCATTTTGACTCAGCCAACTGCAATTCGAGCAACAATTCTTTCCGTTTACGAAACCAAAGAGTGATACAGCGGAATCCACTCCCTCGCAAATTTCATATTGGACGGCAGTGAGGCCGCGATAGGGCGAAAAAAACGATTTTCTTGCTCATGCGGCAGCCAGCGGCGCAAGCCGCTTCCACCGCTGGGAAGAAATGAGCGCGGAGATCGTTATTGCGGCTGCGTTTTTGCTGCTCCGCCGGCGGGCTTTGGGCCGGCCTCCGGCGGATTAGACCCGGCTCCGGGCTGGCTGGCGTCGTCGACTGCGTCATCACACTCGTGTTCGTGGCCCCGCTGAGCGTAAGCGGTTTTGACGCCGCGCTCGGCCGCCAGCCGGGTATCGAGCTGGCCATCGCGAACCGCCAGTGCCGCCTTGTACTCGGTGAGCGCCTCGTCGCGCTTGCACTCCAGATCGAGCACGCGGCCCAGATAAATATGCGACCAGGCCAGCAGCCGCGGCTCCTTGCTGGCTGCCAGGGTCTGTTGAAACTCGCTGATGGCCGTGTCGACGGCCTTTTCGGCCTCCTCGGGATCGGAGCCAGGATGGAAGCTCATCAAGTCAACGCGGGCCATGATAAAGTGCGCGCGCGCCGCATCTGCCACCGAGGCCACGGTGCCGGTTTGGCTGGCCAGCACTTTTTTCGCGATGCCGGCCGCGGCCGCCGTATCTCCGGCAGCCAGTTTCGCCTCGGCCAGATCCAAGCCGGTCAATTGGCGGGGCTTGACGCGCTGCAACACGTCCTCGTCGGCCACCTTGTCAAATTCGGTCTGGCGGGCACGATGCACCTGCTGATCCACGTCCATGCTATAAACCATCTCGCCGATGGTGTCTTTCAGGCTGGCGGAATCTTTTTCAAAGGCAAGCATCTGATCGTAGAAGTACTGGGTGAGCACGAAGCCCTGACGCATATCGTGCTCCACGACAGCCCACTTGGCCGCATCGATCTTCTGTTGCACCAATTGGCGCTCGTGCTCGTAGCGCGGTAGTTGCGAGCGGTCGATATCGGCGGGAATTTTATAGGGCTGGATGCCGGTATCCATAGTGCGCGCCTCGATGGCCTTGATGAGGCACTCGACGGTCAAGGCCACGGTGTCGGAGCGAAAGCGGAACTCCATCGGCGTGTCGCGAATCTCCTTGAGCAGCGGCTGCTCGCGATCGAGCGCGTTGGTGCGGGCGTAGAGCAAAGGATCGATCAAGTAATGCAGGTAGGTGTGGCGCACGTCGTTCATGCGGATCTTGCCCTCCGACGGCGAGACAACGACGATATAGTCGGCGCCGTAGATGCGGGCGTTGGAGATCATCGGCGAAAGTTGCGGCTCGATGACGACGATAAAGCGGCGGCCCTCGTAGGTCGAGGCTGGCATCTTGAGATAGAGGTTGGCGTCAACGATCATCTTCGAGAGCGGATCGTGCAGCTTGTCGATCTCCTCGTCGTAGGCGTGGTGGGTGGTGAGCCAGATGCCGTGCAGGTCGACGGCGGCGGCAAAGGCGCGCAACAGGGGCAGAATTTCGGCCACCTGGGTCGAGTCGGGCGGCATCTCGGTCAACTCGGCCGTTAATTCCATCTCCGGCGGCGGCGTCAGGTAAAGCGCCAGTGAGACGTATTGCGCGATGTCGCGCTCGGTTCCCGTCATGCGGTGCTGGGCGATGTAAAGGCACAAGGCATCGCGCTTGGCGCGGGCATCCTCGCTCTGCGCAAAGGCTTTATTCATCTCCTCGCGCACATGCTGGCGGATGGGCGAGCTCTCATTGAGCCCCTCGTCGTAGCCGCAGGCATTCAGCCCCGCCGCCATCACGAAGACCGGCTCGGAGCCGATCAGCGAGATCGTGGGCCCGGCCGGATCGACCAGCGACGGCGCCTTCTCTCGCGCAAAGGTCTGCGACGAAGAGCTTTGACTGGAGCTGGAAGACTGCGCAAAGGCCATGCCCGCCGAAGCCGGCAAACATACGGAGAGCCCTGCGAGGATAAAACAAAACCGTAGCGTCATGAGGAAACCCTGCCTGCAAGTCTATTTAGACGCGCCGGTAGGGTCAAACGGCAGCAAGACAGCTTTTAGCTTTCAGCTTTTTCGTGCGGCGGCCATCTGCCGAAGGGCAAACGCGCATGGCCCAGAGAAAAGACGCAGTAGACCGAATTGGCGGCGATAAGGAGAGCCTTGCTTTTAGCCAAGCACTCAAGCTGAAAGCTGTGAGCTAATAGCTATTAGCTGCCCTTACCCCCGCACGCTGACGCCGGAGAACGAGAGCACAGCCATGCCGCGGACTGGCTGGCCAAAGACGCGGGCCGGCTCGAAGCGGCTGAACAGCAGCAGGTTCTCGATGTGAGAGCGGGTAGCATCGTCATCCGGTCCAGAGACGATGTGAAAATCGTAAACCTCGCCCCGGCCATTGACAGAAACCTCGACCACGACCGGTCCGGCGATCGAGCCGATCTCATTGCTGCCCTGGGCATTGGAAAAATAAAGTAACCGCGGCGCCGAAGCGTTGCCCAGCGGCTCGTCGGGCGTGGCCTGCGCGCTCTCTGGCTGGGCGAACATCGTGATCAGAATGATGACCGTGCCCATGAGCAGAACCGCGCTGGCCAGACCGGCGCCGGCCTGTAGCAGAAACGGGCCAATGGAGTTTTTCCAGGCCATGGCGAGACCGGCAAAGGGACTGCGCAGGCTGCGGGCGCGCTCCTGGCTGATGGCGACGCGAATGCGCAAGGGCAGACTCGCCGGGGCAGGCAGCGGACCCATCGCCGCCAATGTGGAATGCAGGCCGCGCAGCGATTGCCACTCCTGCGCGCAATCGCGGCAGCCGGACAAGTGCGCCGCGATCTCTTGCATCTGGCGCCCATTCAACCGGCCATCCAAATAGTCCGTCAAGCTGGCCTGTACTTGATTGCAGCCATTCATCGCGCCTCCTCTCCCAGGGACATTTCCATCCCTGGCAGCGCTTTGGACTTGTGGCCCGGCTGGGGCCCGGCGAGCAGCGCCCGTAAACAGGCACGCCCGCGCATGAGCCGGGACTTTACGGTTCCCAGATTCACACCCTGCATCTCGGCCACATCTTCATAGACGAAGCCTTCGATATCGCGCAGGATGAGCGTCGTGCGGAATGGCTCCGGCACCTGCTGCAGTGCCTCTTCCACCCGCTGGCGGTTCTCCTCGCGCTCGGCCTGGTCGTAGGGCGAATCGGACGGATCGACGAGCATCTCTTTGAGCAGCACCGGCCGGCCGTTGTCCCCTTCGCCAATCTCCTGCTCGATGGGAACTTCCTGCTGCCGGTGGCGCATCCACCAGCGCCGCTGGTTCGATGCCTCGCGCAACGCAATCCGGTAGATCCAGGTCCGCAGCGAGGACTGGCCGTTAAAGCTGCCGATGCCGCGAAAGACCTTGACGAAGACCTCCTGGGTGAGGTCGGCTGCTTCGGCCCGGTCGCAGACCGAGCGCGCCAGCAGCGAATAAATCGGCTGATGATAGTGCGCGATCAGCCACGCAAAGGCCTCTTCCGAGCCGGCCTTTAACTGCTCGATGAGTGCCGACTCCTCGGATTCAAACGCCAATGCGCTGGCAAGATTGCCCATGGTGAGGTCCACCTGCAATTCCGTACCCTCCCACGTTACCGCACTTCAGCTACAGTTGGCATCTGCCCGTATCACAGTTTGCTCAGAAAAGTGTACGAATTCCGGACAAATGAACTAACCCAGTTGCGCGCTCGCGGCCAGCAAACCTTCCGCCGGAAGCGCCCGATTGACCCAAGCGCGCTAAAACCCACAGTGTAAAGAGCCATTCGCGCACTTTAATTTAGACACCGGCGGGCGCTGAAGTGTTCCCGGCGTTTTTTCTGCCGCCAAAGCGGATTACTGTCGTAATCGTTCCCCCAAATACCGCTATGATGATCAACAAAGGAGCCCGCCATGTTTACCTCTGAACCGATTGGATTCATACATAGCCCATTCCGCGAGGTCAGCGCCATTCCCAAGGGGCTGGGCACGAAACATGAGGCCATCGGCGAAATCGAACTGCTGCGCGAGTTCGAGCCGGGGCTAGACGGCATCGAGGGTTTCTCGCACCTTTACGTGATCTGGGAGTTCGACCGCTCGGATGGTTTCGATCTTGCGGTTGCTCCGCCCAGTGACCCCAGCCAAACCCACGGTGTCTTTTCGACGCACGCGCCGCGCCGGCCCAACCCGCTGGCGCTGACCGTGGTCGAATTGCTGGCCCGCGACGGCGCCCGGCTGCGCGTTCGCGGCGTGGACATGCTCGATGGCACGCCGGTGCTCGACATTAAGCCGGTCTGGTCCAGCATTCCCCAGGAAAAACTGCGCCGCGGCTGGCTGGCCGAGGCGGAAAAAAATAAAGACCCGTTATCTTGAGCCCGCGGCACGAAAATAACCTGTCCTCTTAAAAAAGGCTTTCGCCGTGGGCTGTTCGCCACAGACCACCTAGCCAAACTCGCGACATTTCTCTACTTATTATAAAAAGCACCCAAGCTGCCAATAGCGGACATCTGGCGCATTACCTTGGGGAACTCGGGCCGTAGCACCATTGTTTCTTGACACAGAATCTTGCCGCCGACAGAATAGCCGAAAGCCGCTAAATCCGCTTGGAAGCGATAACCGAATTCCCAGCCGACAAGCAAAATCTTGGGAGGATGAAGTGAGACACAATATTCGTGTGTTTGCGCTTGCCTTTACAACGATGTTCGTCGCCTGCACCCTAGCAGGCAACGCGCAATCGTTCCAGACGCGCCATATGCGCGATGCGGTTCTGAACGGAGAGACACCGCAGACCGGCAATTTGTCCAGCTCGCGGGTCATGCAGTTGGATGTGGTTTTGCCGCTTCGCGATCCGGAAGGTTTAGACCAATTCCTCAGCGATCTTTACAACCCGTATAGCGTGAACTACCAGCACTATCTCACCCCGCAGGAGTTCACCGAGCGCTTCGGCCCCACCCAGGCCGACTATGAAACCGCCGTCAAGTATCTAAAGGCGCACGGCTTCTCCATTGCCGGCGGATCGCGCGACGGCATGGACATTCAGGTAAAAGCTTCGGTTGCCGTCATCGAGAAGACCTTCTCGGTCACCATGCACACCTACCAGCATCCCACCGAGAATCGCACCTTCTTCGCGCCCGATCGAGAGCCGGTAACCGATCTGCCCTTCGCGCTGTGGCACATTTCCGGCCTGGACAACTTCTCCGTTCCCAAGCCGCGCATGGTCAAACGCGGCGAGTATGCCGATGCGCACGGCATCACGCCGGAAGAAGCCGTCAAACACGCCACCACCGGCAGCGGCCCCTCGGCCTCCTTCCTGGGCAGCGACATGCGCGCCGCCTACTACGGCGGATCGCTGACCGGCGCCGGCCAGACAGTGGGTCTACTTGAGTATTACGGAACCGACCTGGCCGATCTGACTGCCTACTACAAGAACATCGGCAAGACCAACACTGTTCCCATTACGCTCGACTCGGTCGATGGCACCAGCACCAGTTGCCTCTACTCGAGCGGCTGCGACGACGGCGAACAGAACCTGGATATGACCCAAGTGCTGGGCATGGCTCCCGGCCTTGCGCATCTCGTCGTGTTCGTGGGCTCGACCGACACGGCCATCATCAGCGCCATGACCACCTACAGCCCGCTGCCGTCCACCATCGGCTGCTCCTGGGGCTGGACGCCGGCCGACTCCTCAACGCTGGATCCTTACTTCAAGAAGATGGCCGCGCAGGGCCAGAACTTCTTTGTTGCCTCCGGCGACGATTCAACCTGGACCAAAACCGGCAACGCCGCAGCTTGGCCGGGCGACGATGCCAATGTAGTAACCGTGGGCGGCACCGACCTGATAACGGCTTCGGCCGGCGGAGCCTGGAAGTCGGAGACCGCCTGGGCCGACTCCGGCGGCGGCATCTCGCCGGACAAAATCGCCATTCCCAGTTGGCAGAAGCTGTCGGGCGTCATCAACTCCAGCAACAAGGGATCGACGACCTATCGCAACGGCCCCGATGTCTCGGCCAACGCCGACTTCACCTTCTACACCTGCGACGACCAGGGCAGCGACCCGAACTACAGTGGCGAATGCGGAGCAAATGTATATGGCGGCACCAGCTTTGCCGCGCCCATGTGGGCGGCCTACGTCGCGCTGGTCAACCAGCAGCGCGTAGCCAACAGTAAATCGGCCATCGGTTTCCTGAACCCCTACCTCTACGCCATTGGCACCGGTTCCAACTACAAGTCCGATTTCCACGACATCACCAGCGGCAAGTCGGGCAGCTACTCGGCCGTCACCGGCTACGATCTGGTCACCGGTTGGGGCACGCCCAACAGCGGTCTCTTCAGTGCCCTGGTCAACGAGTAGTCGCTTCACTCTCCGCGCCTGCGCTCCCCGCGCGGGCGCGGTTGCCCCAGGTCACATTCGAGGCCTGGGGCAATCGATCTTTCGCGTGAAGAACAGATGACTCATCAGTTGGAATATCAAGGCGATCTGCACTGCCGTGCATAGTCTCTCGCAAACAGTCCTCGCCACCGACGCCCCCAAAGATAGTCAGGGACACGGATTACGGTGAAGATTCATGTGCCACACCAAGTGAGCCCCACGAATCAACAAAATTGGAACGAGCAGCGCATACTTGCCCCGTGCACAAGAGCCTACATCCGGACGTCGAAAAGCAAATCGAAGTAAGTATCCTCCGGCAGAGCCGGAGGCTTTACGGTTGCTGGCCCCTCAAAGGGGCCTTTTCGCAACCGTTGAAAGCAAAAGCAACCGCAACAGCAAAAACGACGAAAAACAAAACCAGGGCATACTCCCGGAACTGTCAAACTCTTGGAGTCACCCCGGCAGAGCCGGGGGATTACCCATTTGATTTACCTGGAGATGATCCCGGCTTTTTGACAACCGCGCTGACTCCGGGTTCCTTGGCCTCTCGTTCTTGCCGAGGTTCCCGGCGAGCGGTCTGTGCTCGCTGGGGTGGCTTGGTCCCTAGTTCCTTAGTTCCCTTAGTCCCTGCTTTTAAGGAATGCCCAGCAACTTATGCGTTTGCAGGCTCAGCCGCCACTTGGGGTGGGCCATGCAGTAGGCAATCGCGGCGCGGGTATTGGTCTCGCGGCCGGGGCCGTCCAAGGGTTGCAAAAAGAAGTGGCGGAAGGCGAGCGTATCGAGCAGCGACGGGTCCAGGCCGGTCTGCGGATAGACAAGTTTGAGTTCGTCGCCAAATGTCTGTTTGAGCACCGTGCCGGCCTTGGGGCTGACGCAGATCCAGTCCAGCCCCGGCGGCGTTTGCAGGGTTCCGTTGGTCTCGACGGCGATCTCGAAGCCGCGCAGATGCAAGGCGCCGATCAGGTAGGAATCGAGTTGCAACAGTGGCTCGCCGCCGGTGAGCACGACGAAGCGTTTGCCTGCGGCCGGTCCGCAGGGCCAGCGCTGCTCAATGGCTTGAGCCAACTCGGCCGCCGAGGCAAATTTGCCGCCTCCGGGACCGTTGATGTCGATAAAATCCGTGTCGCAAAAACGGCAGGTGGCCACGGCCCGGTCGGTCTCACGGCCCGACCAGAGATTGCACCCCGCAAAGCGGCAAAAGACCGCGGCCCGGCCCGCCTGCGCGCCCTCACCCTGCAAGGTGAGGAAGATTTCCTTCACGGTATAGGACATAAATCAGCTTTCGGCTCTCAGCTTTTTCGTGCCGGATCGATCTGTGCGACTCTTCTAGCCAACGCATCATAACGCAATTCATTGGCGCGGTACACGGATTTGTGCAAACAGCTTTTAGCTATCGGCTCTCAGAGGTATCCTCAGCAACGTCGGGCTGAAAGCTGATAGCTGACGGCCGATAGCTATTTCGCCAACGGATCTTCCATTCCGTTTTCGCGGAAACCTTTTTGGCGCAGCAGGCAGGAGTCGCACTGGCCGCAGGGCTTGCCGGTAGGCGAGGGATCGTAGCAACTGCTGGTCAGCGCGTAATCGACACCCAGCGATAGTCCCCGCGCGATGATCCCGGCCTTGGTGAGCGCAATCAGCGGCGTGTGAATCGTGAGCCGCTGGAGGCCTTCGACGCCGGCTTTGGTGGCCAGATTCGCCATCTTCTCATAGGCGGCAATGTATTCCGGCCGGCAATCGGGGTAGCCGGAGTAGTCGAGGGCGTTGACGCCGAGAAAAACATCGCTCGACCCCAGCACCTCGGCCCAGGCCAGCGCAAAAGACAGAAAAATTGTGTTGCGCGCCGGCACGTAGGTAATGGGGATGCCGTGCGACATCTCTTCCGGGTCGCGGCCCTTGGGCACGGCGATTTCGGCGGTGAGCGCCGAGCCGCCAAAGGCGCGCAGATCGATCTGCGCGGTGCGATGCTCGACGACACCCAGAGCCGCGGCGACGCGCTGGGCCGCCGTCAATTCCCACGAGTGGCGCTGGCCATAGGAAAACGAAAGCGCGTAGGGCGCGTAGCCCTCGCTTTTGGCAATGGCCAATACGGTGGCCGAGTCCAGGCCGCCGCTCAAGAGAACTACTGCGCGTTTTGGTTCATGGGTCATGATTCTGATTCTTCCTTATCAGGGATTGCCGCTCCGCCGCGCACGAAATTCCCAGTTCGCCTTTACGGAATCGCTCATTACAGCATGGCTCTTTCCGCTAAATCGACGAGTCCGCAAAGCGGACGGTAGACGGTAGCCCCAGGCGTGAGCCTGGGGCTACGAGAAACGGCCGCGGTCACCAAGCCCGCTTCAGCGGGCGCAAGAAAACTATCGCCAAAGGTACTGTTCTTCAAACTCGACACCGTGTTTAGAGAGCAACGCCACGAACTCCTCGCGAAATGGAATGCGCCGATGGTGATCCATCTGATCTTGTATGTAACGGATCACTGCAGTGCGGCTGGATTCGCTTACGCTGAATGCTCCGTACCCCGCCTGCCACGCAAACGCTCGATGCTGCGGCCATTTCTCTTTCATCCAGCGCGACGAGTTGGTTTTGACCACGCGCAGGCAATCGGCAACAGCCAATTCCGCCGGGAGACGTGTCAAGATGTGCACATGATCGTTCGTGCCACCGACCGCGATGGGCGTCGCGCGCAGTTCGCGAAGAATGCCGCCGATGTAGGCATGAACATCGGCGCGAATATCATCAGATAGCATCGGCGCGCGATCGGCAGTGGAAAAAACCACATGCACGAGCAAATCGGTGAATGTGTGCGACACTCTTACGCCCCCTCCGGGGGCTGCGGCTTTTCCTTGACCCGCATTCCCCAGGCTCACGCCTGGGGCTACCGTCTACTGCCCGCTTCGCGGGCTCGGCGCCGCCGGTGCAAAGGCCTGCCAACGCTAGCTCCGCAACCGGCTAACTCCGCTTCTTCTCCGCCTCGGCCCCGTGGCCCACATCGGTCGACGAGGTGACCTCGCTGCCCTCGTCGATATAGGCGTCGATGCAGCGGTCGAGAATGCCCTGGGCATCGAGGATGAACTCAATGGCGTCGCGCGCCGCGCCATAGCCGCCGGCGTTGGGCGTCACGTAATGGGCCTCGGCCTTGACGCGGTCGCGGGCGTTGGCCACGGCCACGGCGAAGCCCACCTCGCGCATCGCCGGCAGATCGATCACGTCGTCGCCCACATAGGCAATCTCGTCGAGCGTGACGCCTTCACTCGCCATAATTTCGCGGATGGGCTTCATCTTGTAGGCCTGGCCCTGGTAGATGAATTCGAGCTTGAGATCGCTGGCGCGGGTGGCCACCGTCTCGCTGATGCGCTTGGTAATGACGCCGCACTTGATGCCGGCGATGCGGGCCAGCGAGATGGCCGTGCCGTCATGGGCGCAATAGCCCTTGGCCTCGACCAGGGTCTTCGATTGCACGCCGAAGCTGATGTCGTTCCGGTCTTTGCCGCGGACCTCGTCCAAAAGGCCGCTGTGCGCGGCGCCCGGCACCAGCCAGATGGTGCCGTCGGTAAAAACTCCGTCAACGTCGAAAAGCACAATTTTGATTTTGCGGGCTCGGTCTTGCGCGGTCAGAGTCATACGTAGATTGTAGCGGCAAAGGCAAAGCCTGCGGAATCGCAATCCCTGGGCAATCGTAGGAGTATTTTGCAGGCTGAGCAACTCTCCTTTTGTTATCGGGCCAGTGCGGGTCTGGAGCCCCGCACGACAGCCGGTCTGGAGACCGGCGCTACATCATTTGTGTGCTCTGCGCACTCTGGGTGAGATGCCTTATTTGCGATGCTTGCGCGCGCGCTTGGCGGAGGCTTTTACATGCGCCGGTTTGGCGGCCTCTCGGGGCGTGGCGGCGGGCGGCTCTTTTTCCGCACCGGCGGCGGGCGGCGCGGTGTTGGCCGCCGGAGCCGGCGGCGGCGGATCGAGCCAGCGCAGCAGTTGCGGCGTCAGCAGGCCGGCGCCCTCGTCGGAAAGATGAATGCCGTCGGTAGCGCGCAGGCGCAGTTGCTTTCCGCCCGGTGTGGTCTCGAACTCGCGAAAGCCGCCCGAGCTGTCGCCGACCACCGCGCTCAAATTGAGCCAGGCGGCGCGCGGATGTTGGCTGACCACGGTGTAGTCGATGCGGTTGATGGTCTCGATCTTTTCGTTGTAGACGGGAATGCGCATGGGCGGCAGGCCCATCCAGAGCACCTGCGCGCCACTGGCTTCGAGCATGCTCAAGTAGCTATCGACGCGCTGCTGATAGACCTGGCGCCAGCGATCCGAACCATAGGGCAGCACCTTGCCATCGACGACAAAACCCTGTCCGTCGTTGGCGCCGATGGCGACCAGCACGATGTCGGGCTTCTCCGCGCCAATCATCGCCGGATACTGCTGCATCCAGTTGAAGACCTCGGGGCGGGCCAGGCCGGTTCCGGAGCGGAAGGCTTTGACGATGCGCAGATTTTTGTCGCCCGCGGCCTCGCGCAAAAATTGCGCGCTGAGGCCAACGGCCATCATGGAATCGCCGGCCAGCGCGACCACGCGCGGCTTGCCCGCGACCACCGGAGGCAGCGAAGGCGGAAGCTGAATGGCGCGCGGCACCTCGGCCACCAGCGGCGCCGTGGCCGCGGCGGTGGGCGCGGGAGACGCGGCGGCGAGCGTTGCCGCGGACCCGGCGGCTGCCGCCACGCAGGTTGTTTTGGGCGCCGGCGGTTGCGGCATGGCGCGGGCAATCAACGCCGGATCGTCGCTCCAGCCCACGCGAGCCAGATTCAAAAGCGTTCCCGCACGAAGGGTAGAGAGATTGAGCGGCGCAAGATATTGCTGGATGGCCTGCGTGGCGGGCGCGGCCACGGTGCGCAATGGTCCCGGCTCCAGCCCCTCGGCCCAGTGCGCCAGCCCCTCGCTTTCCAGCAACAGCGCGGCCGAAAGAAAAACCGCGAAGAGCAAAAACATCTCCGTGGCCGAGTGGGTTACGGGATAGGCGCGGCGGCGGATTCTCTCGGTCATCGTCACTCTCAAAACTGGAAGTAAATAAACGGCGCGACGCCGGAGGGGCCAAGCACTTCAATGGCGGCCAGCACGGCGGCAAAGGCCGCGCCACGCAGCAAAACCGGCCAACGGCCGAGCTCGAGTTCGAAGGCATTGCGCCAGCGCGGGGGCGCGTACTGGCCGCCAAGGCCGAGGATTAATACGATGAGCACCGGTCCGGTGGCGAGTGTAGCCGCTGCCGGCGCAGCCAAACGCGCGAAGACGGCAAATGCGTTCGCGAAGCTCGAGGCGCGGAAGAAGACCCATCCGGCGCAAACCGCGTGAAAGAGCAGCAGCCGCGAGATCCAAAGCCACGTGATGGAGCCGCGCATGCGAACCAGCGGCTTCCAGCCAATGCGCGACCAGAAGCGGTGAATCACCAGCAAGGCGCCATGCAGGCCGCCCCAGGCGACAAAGGTCCACGCCGCGCCGTGCCACAGGCCGCCCAGCAACATGGTCAGCATCAGGTTGAGGCAGGTGCGCAGCGTGCCGCGCCGCGAGCCGCCCAGCGCGAAGTAAAGATAATCGCGCAGCCAACTGGAAAGCGAGATGTGCCAGCGCCGCCAGAACTCCTGCGGATTGGCCGCCGTGTAGGGCGCGTTGAAGTTGCGTGGAAAGCGGTAGCCGAGCAGCAGCGCGCAGCCGATGGCGATGTCGGTGTAGCCAGAAAAATCGCAGTAGATCTGCGCCGCGTAGCCGTAGATGGCCAGCAGCGTGTCCCACGAGCCGTAGCTCTGCGGCACGGCAAAGACCGGCTCGACCAGCCGCGTGGCCAGCATGTTCGAGAGCACGACTTTTTTGAAAAGTCCGCCCAGAATCAGCAGGAAAGCGCGATTGACGCGCAGCGCGCGCGGATTGCGCGGCTTGGCCAGTTGCGGCAAAAAACGCGAGGCGCGCAGAATCGGTCCGGCGATCAGTTGCGGAAAGAACGCGACATAAAGCAGCGCGTCGGCCAGACGCACCGGCTCCTTGACCTTGCCACGGTAGCAGTCGCCCAACAGCGAGATGGCGTGAAAGACAAAAAAAGAAACGCCCAGCGGCAGAACCGGAGAATTGATGGCAAGGGCCGGCGGCGGAGCAAAGTGGCTCCAGGCGGCCAGCAGATTGGTCAAAAAGAACGTGGTGTATTTGTAATAGGCCAGAACGGCAAGGCAGACCGTGGCCCCGGCGACGAGCCATGCTTTGCGCCCGCGCTGCGTCTGCGCGCGCTGAATGCGCCGCGCGGTCAGTCCGGCAAACAGCGAGATGCCGGCCAGCAACGGCACGTAATTCCAGTTCCAGAAACCGTAAAAGGCATAGCTGGCGGCAAGCAGAAAACCTTTATGCCACGCGGAATAGCGATGCAAGGCCCAGGCGATGACGAGGACAGCGAGAAAGAAGAGCAGATATTCGACCGTGGGGAAAAGCATGTTTTTATCGGGCTTCCTGGCTCAGCCGTCCAGCTCTGCGCGCGGGCCGTATCCTTGTAGGCACTGATTTATAAAGTCATCGTAGCACGCCGTGGATTGCCGCAGGACAAAGCCCGCGGCCGCGCGACCCAAATTGGGCAAGAGGGATCGCGCGGGCGGCCTTGCATCGCGCGGGCGGCGCCAAAATTAAAACTACTTGGCTGGAGCAGCCTTATCGGCCGAGAGCAGGCCTTGGCCGCGCAGCCAGGTTTCCAGCAGAGCGGGCCACTGGCCCAGCGCCGCATCGCCTTTGCCCAGGCCCGTGCCGTGGCCGCCGTTGACGAAGATATGCATCTCGCTCGGCACTCCGGCCTTGACCAGCGCGCTATAAAAGCGCAGCGATTGCTCGACGGGAACCGTCTGGTCGGCGAAGGTGTGGTAGATGAAGGTGGGCGGCGTTTCCTTGGTTACGAATAAGTCGGGAGAGTACGCGGCACGAAGCGCCTCGCACTGGTCCATGAGGTTGAACATCTTGCAATAGCTCAGGTGCGAGGTGTCGGTTGTAATTCCACCGATCCACGGGTAGCCGAGAACGAGAAAATCCGGACGGCTGGAGACGCGCTCAATGGGATCTTCGGCCTCGGGCTTGCCGGCGATGAACTGCGTGCCCGAGAGCGCAGCCAGATGGCCGCCTGCCGAAAAGCCGATGACCACGATGCGGTTGGGATCGATGTGATAGTCGGCGGCACGGGCACGAACGGTCTGGATGGCGCGGCGGGCGTCGACGAGCGGCACCGGGAACTGATAGCCGTGCGAGGTGAGCCGGTAGGTGAGGATGAAGGCGCGGAAGCCGCGGGCGGCGAACCAGTCGGCGATCTGCCGGCCTTCGAGGTTGCCCGAAAGATGTGCGTAGCCGCCGCCGGGCAGAATGATGACCGCCGAGCCGTTGGTGCTGCCCGGAAAGGGCTCGAAGACGGTCAGCGCGGGAATGTCGTCGCAGGTTGTGCCCTTGGCCTCGGGCGGCGCTCCGGGCCATAACTTTATGGTCTGCACGCCCAGAAAAGCATTGTCGGCGCCGGGCGTGGCGCAGGCCGGCGGCAGCGCGGCGGCGGTGGACGCGGCCAGCACGGCCGCAAGCAAAAACGCGAAAAACGGTTTCATCGATGTCCTCGTGAGCTTCCGCGTGGAATTATAGCGAAACTGCGTCATCCTCATTCCTGGATTGGGACTTTCCATTGCTTGCCCCTTGATTCCGCAACCAGCCAGCCGGAGTTGCGTGGTAATTCTATCTCTGGCAGGATCAGGGCCCTTCCCCGGCAACCTGACGCCACTTCCGGTAGCGAAGCAATGCACGCCAGCGCTAAAAAAGGAGATCACCGTGAACTTGAACGATGCAATCCAAAAGCACGCACAGTGGAAGTACAAATTCCGTGAGGCGATCTCATCGAAAACGACCATGGACGCCACGGCCATCTCGAAGGACAACAACTGCGAGTTAGGCAAGTGGCTGCACGGCGAGGCCAAGGCTCTGCATGGCCAGCGGAAAGCCTATGCGCAATGCCTGGCCGACCACGCGGCTTTTCACGTCGAAGCGAGTAAGGTAGCGTCTGCGGTAAACTCCGGCAAAAGTGACGTAGTTGAGCACATGCTGGCAAACGGCTCGCCGTTCTTCGAGGTCTCGCGCAAGGTCGGCGTGGCGCTGGTTGCGCTGCAAAACGAGATCGGCCACTAAACGGACAGCCAATTTTGCTTAGAGCCAGATTGCGGCGTGTCCGCAGCCGGCGTTGGCGGCGCGTTCGCAGAGAATCGCGGACAGGCCGAAGCCGTAGCGAGCGTAGTAGTAGGCCGCGCCCAGCAACCGCTCCTGCAACACTCCGCCGGGATAGAGCGAGTTGAAAAGAGTTTCGGCGTGGCGGCCGAGGGTAGCCTCGCGTTGCAGTTGGTGGTTGGCGGCCAGGGTGCGCAGCCGGTGCATCTGGTAGCGCATCTTGCCGGCCGCGGTCTCGGCCGACTGGCCCAGCCCCTTGTCCTGCGCTTGCATCCAGCCAACCAGCGCGTCGAGTTCGGAATCAAGCGCGCTGCCGGCCGCATCCAGCTTTATCTTCATCTCGGCGGGCATGGCGCGCTCTGCCAGTTGCTGCGCAAAGTCCTTGGCGTTTTCGCCGGCAAAAATGTCTTCAATGGTGAGATCGTGGCGGCGCAGCAGGTGCGCGACCGAGGGCTCGACGAGCGTGGCCGAAAAGCGCGGCACTGGCGCGGGCTGGCGGCCCAGAATCCGTTCGTAAAGCACCGCCGACTGCGCGAAGTAGGCAATCTCCGCTGGTCCGCCGACCACGGCAGAGGTGGAAAAGAGAAAATCCTGAAAGACCGGGCGTAACAACGCTGCCGGCGAAATCCGCTCCGGCTCGGCATCGAGAATCGCCAGCAGATCGGCGGTGGAGTAATGCACCGCATCGTGTTTGCCATCGGGCGAAGCGGTTAGCCAAAGGCCGTGGGGCTCTTCTACCGTGGGCGCGGAGCGGTGCAGCGCATGGCGCGCGCCGGTGGCCGCATCGAGCAAGAACAACATCCCCGACTGCGGCGTAACGGCAACCTGCGCGTGATAGCCGGCGGCTTCCAAAGCATGGTTGCGCTCGATCAGCGCGGCGTGAAATTCGTCGGCCCGCTCCAGCGCGGCGCGCAAAACCGGCGCGCCCAGCCGGTGGAACTCGCGGCTGCCGGCATCGACGAAAAGCAGCCCTTGCGCCGCGAAAGCGGCGCCATAAAATTCGGCGAAGGCCTGAGCAAAGGTGCGACCCGGCTGGTAGGCACGCAGCAGAGCCTCGGTCGCCTCCGAGGGGCCGAGCAACTCGGCGGCGCGTTCGGCAAGCGCGGTGATGGACTCATCGAGAACGACTCCACCTACGGGCAACGGCTGCGCGGGCGCTGTCTCGTAGATCAGCTTGGCCAGCTCGCGGCCGGCGGGAAAAGTAATGTGATTGATCTCGGCAAAGTCGTGGTCTTCGCTGGCCAGCCAAAAAACCGCAGCGTGCGGATGTCCGTCTGCCGTCGCCGTGCGCGCGCCAGCCAGTGCCGTGGCCGCCTTCAAGGGCGTAAACAGCGGGCCGCCGAACAGACCCACCTGCTGGCCGGTGAGAACCGCTCCGCCGCCCTGGGCTAAAACGGCCAGCGAGGTGGCCTGAGCCGGGGCAGAATTCTGCGCAGCCATGAGGCGAACCAGCTCCGGCCAGTGGGCCGGCTGCGGCGGGCGTGCTCCGAAACCCCATCGTACGGGCAAAAAGCCCGTAGGCTTTCCGGCGCAAAACTCCTCGAAGAGCCGGTTGAATGCCGGCGCGGCAGCAGTAGTCGGATTTTCAGCGACAGACGGTTCGTTCACGCTCGGCTCGATGGATTGAAATCGTGGAACCTGGAGTAAACCTGGCGGTGTACTCATTTAGGATGCCATGGCGGGCCGATTGGATGCAGCAGGGAAACACCGGGCAAACCCGGCTGGGTATACTCGACTTAAATTGAGCGTGGCCAAGGCCCGCGAACAACAGGAGTAGCGATGGCAACTAAATCTGCGATAAAGCGGCCGGCGAAGAAGCCGGCTACCAGAAAAAAAACGGCTGGCACCGAGCGGGCAAAGGTGCTCAGCTCGAAGGTTGTCTATCGCGGACCGCTGTTCAACATCTTGCACGACAAGATCGTCGAGCCCGGCGGCCGGCAGAATGAGCGCGATGTGATCCGCCACAACGGCAGCGTGGTGATTCTGGCCGTGGACAGCTCCAAGAGCAAGCGCGATCCGTGGATTGTGATGGAGCGGCAGTACCGGCACGCGGCCAACCAGTTTTTGTGGGAGCTGCCGGCGGGCAAGATCGAAGAAGGCGAGAAGGCGCTCGACGGCGCCAAGCGCGAGCTGATCGAGGAGACCGGCTATCAGGCCAAGAAGTGGCGGCCGTTGGTGGAATATTTTGCCAGCCCTGGCTTTCTGGGTGAGTCGATGCAGGTCTATTTGGCCGAGGAGTTGAAGGCCGGCGAGGCGCGTCCGGAAGAGGACGAGCAGATCGAAATCCGTCTGGTGAAACTCTCCGAAGTGCTGAAGAAGATCGATAATGGCGAGATCCTCGACGGTAAAACATTGACCAGCATACTGTTATACGTTCGTCAGCGGTCGGCTAAGGGGAAAAAATAGCCCATTCCGCGGCTGGAAACGGAGCTTCAGCCGCTGAGATGTGCCTTCACGGGATCAAAATAAGATTCCGAAAGGTGGAACCAAAAGAAATAAATCAACCTTTCTTCAACTTTCCGCGTCATAGCTATTATCGGTGCATGTTCCCCAGCTCGGCACCGCATCCCCGCAAGGAAAGAGGAAGGCAGGAACCTGTGGCTCAGTACAAAGGGAAAGTGAAGTGGTTCAACAACGCTAAGGGCTACGGATTCATCGGACGTGAAGACGGGCCGGATGTATTCGTCCACTACTCGGCGATTCAACTGGACGGGTACAAAACGCTCAAAGAAGGCGATGAGGTCGAGTTCGACATCGTTGAGGGCCAGAAAGGCCCACAGGCGGACGCAGTAGTCCGCGTACGGGATAGTGCCCACAACGCCGCCTAGCTGCGCGGCAGTTGGCGGCTCCTGAACGCTGCTAGAAAGCAGCGGTGGAGGGGTGTGTTTGATCGCCCCTCGCTTGTCACAATCGGTTTGAACTCCCCATCAGACGCGATGTTTTGGCGAGGTTGAAAACGGTACACCGCTCAGTCGGCCCCCGCGACGAGGGTGCTGGGAGAGTTGTGCAAAGGTTCGGCCGCCCGTTTATCCATTGCAGTCGAGTCCATCTGCGGCCTGTTCAGTTCCTGAGGGATTGCGCCACTGAAAACGCCACAATTGACTGTTTTTTAACGGATTCCCCGGCGTTTTATCTCAGGTGTCAACATAACTTTGGGCGCCCCACCCATTCCGCGCATTTTGCGGAATGGGTGGGATCGCGCAACCTTTGTTGGAACGGCGCTGCCCGCCGTTCATTGTTGATTGCCAGGCGCCTCGGCGCGCCTCCAACTATTGCACGGCGATCGCAGTACCCCAGCCCTCTTCCGTTCCATCATTCAATTCGACGGCCGTTGCGCCGTTCTTCCAGTAGCAAGCCACAAATTGGCTCTTGGTGGCGTCATACTCCTTGCCTGCAACGTAGATGGTGGGGGTTGAGCTACCGCTGTTGCTGCCACAGCCGGTCATCAGCGGAAGGACAAATAGAATTGTGCTTGCTGCGAAGTATGCTTTGAGTCTCACTGGAATATTCCTTTTATCTCAGAGAGGTTGTTTTGCCGGAACTCCCGCTCGCTGTGAGATAAAGCACTTGTCGGAGCATACGCGCGTTGCTTCAACGGGGACGTACGGAATCGGCTGTAGGCAGAGTAGCGAATTTGCCGCGCTTTGTATGTCAGCGTTTGCCTAACAGAACAAAAAGCGAAAACGCATCCATCAATTGAGCGGCAGCTATTTTTTGCCGGGATCGGTTCCGCTAGAGCTGTGGACGCCCCGTACCCGCCCATGTGGAGCGGCAAAACTCACAGTAGCGGGTATCGCAGCGTTCGAGATAAGATGGTGGCGCATCTTGGAGATGCGTTATGAGCCTACTGCACCAGGAAGAACATGACGACGCCGCTCAGGGCGAGTCGTTAACGCGGGGAACCAGCCATGTAGTCTGGGCTGCGATCGCCTCGGCTGCCGTGATGATCACGGCGATCGCGATTTATGTGATCTCCAACCAGAAGCCACCGATTGCCACCGGCGAAGTCGTTGCCGTCTGGGCACATCCGCAACACACCGACACCACGGGCGTTGACGCCAGCGGCGCGCCCAAAGCCAAGGAAAGCTTCGATCAGGTAATGATTTTTGCCAAGATCCGGCTGCACAACCAAGCCGACCATCCCATCACGCTCAGCAATGTAACCACCAACGTGACGCTCGACGACGGTATCCACTCCAGCTATGCCGCGGCCAAGGGCGATTACAACCGGGTCTTCGTGGCGTATCCGGATATTCCCGTGCCCCACGGCGAGGCGATTTCACCGCTGGATACCACGATTGCTCCCGGACAGACGGCCGAGGGAGAGATTCTTTCCGCCTTTATGATGACCAAGCAACAATGGGACGCGCACAAGAAGCTGGACTTCACCTTCAGTTTCCGGTATCAGCCCAATCTGGTGGTCGCGCCCCAGGTTGCCATTATTGAGCAGTAACAGGAGCGGGAGCGCCTTTGGGCGCCGACAGGTAGCCGGTGACCTGATTCTTCGAGCTGATGGTGTTGACCACGATCTCGAACAGAACCGGCTCCTTGCCGCTATAGAACTGCAGCGGCTCGTTCACGTTGCGGTCCTTCTTCTCGTACGTCTTGTCGTCGGAGTAGACGTTGAGGGTGAACTTGTTGTGCTTGGCATCAGCCTTTTTCAGCTCCAGGCTGATGGTACCGACGGGTTTTCTTTGCCCTTTGGTCAGAGTGAACTCGTAGTAGTTGCGGTCGCCCTTATGCTCCAGCATCACCAGTTCGTCGTGATTGCGGGCGATGACGCTGTTGGTGTTGGTCAGGTCGCCGCGCACGGTTTGCAGCTGGCTGATGGTGGTAGCTAAATCGCTTTGCGTTTTGCCTAGGTCGGTTTTAACGCCACCCACGTCGGTCTTCACGCTAGAGACCTCGCTGGAGACGGCGTTGACCTGTTGTGCGGTCTGCCGTTGCGCGCTCTCCAGCCGTTGGCTGTCGGCCTGCTCGCGCTGGATGATGGCCTGCGCGCGGTCGTCCAACTGCTTCTGCGTCAGCCCGACGGATTTGCCCAGTTCGTCGGTGGCCACCTGCAACCGCGCGCTGGTCTCGCGCAGCTCGGCCGCCAGTTCCCGGTTTTGCTGCTTGGCTTCGGTCAGCTCCGACTGCAAGCTGCTGACATGGCTGCCTATCGTGGAACACCAGATCAGGCCGGCGATTGCGGCTACAAGAGAGACTGCGATCGCTCCCAGCAGCGCGCCGGAATAAGTTCGAGGTGTATTGTCGTTTTCGCTCATGTTCAACCTTTCCTGCTTAAGCGGTTTCGATCCTGCATACCGCGCCTTGCTTCGTATTCGTACGGCGTCCGATCCGGCCAGACGCCGCCTCCTGGAATTTTATTTCAACCTTCCGGAACTTTTCGCGATTCCAATTCTTGGCAGCGGGGCTCAGGTACCGGCCCTCCCCGGATGCCTCCAGCGAAGCTACAGAATATAACCTTTAGGCAGAATTTGTGCATCTGAAGATTCCTGCCGGACGCTTCGAGAAGATTTCGGCAAGGTTTTGTACCATCTATCGTGACAAGAATGGAATGGCTAAGTTATAAACATCAATACCGGGTATTTTGATCGCAGGGCTCCGAATCTGGTCGTGGGGCTCCGCCGTAACGGCCCAGCTACCACTGAAAAAAGGGGAGATTTAAGGTATGCCGACTGCTGCCGCAGGAAAAGGCCTCGAAGGAGTTGTCGCCGCGAACTCCGGAATCTGTTGGATCGACGGAGACGCTGGAATCCTCTCCTACCGGGGAATCGATATTCACGAACTGGCCGAGAATTCGACCTTCGAAGAAACCACCTACCTGCTCTGGAACGGCCTGCTGCCGAATGAACTGGCGCTGCGCGAGTTCACCACCCATCTTGCCCTGGCCCGCTCGCTCGATCACCGCATGATCGACCTGCTGCGTACCTTTCCCACCACGGCCAGCCCCATGGAGGTTCTGCGCACCGCGGTTTCGGCGCTGAGCTTCTACGACGTGGATGAAAAGGACAACTCCCACGACGCCAATGTGCGCAAGGCCTTCAAGCTGACGGCGCAGATCGCCATGATCGTTGCCATCTACGACCGCATGCGCAAAGGCAAGGAGATTGTGCCGCCAGACCGCTCGCTGTCGCACGCCGCCAACTTCCTGTGGATGCTCAACGGCGAAAAGCCGTCGGAGACCGCGGTCAAGACCATGGACATGGCCCTGGTGCTGCACGCCGACCACGAACTGAACGCCTCGACCTTTGCCGCGCGCGTGATCGCCGCCACCCTTTCCGACATGCACTCGGCCATCACCGGCGCCATGGGCGCGCTCAAGGGCCCCTTGCACGGCGGCGCCAACGAGGGCGTCATGCGCCTGCTGCTGACTATCGACAAACAGGGCGCCGACCCGGTCGAGTACGTCAAAAACATGCTGGCCGCCAAGCAGAAGATCTCTGGCTTTGGCCACCGCGTCTACAAAACCGAGGATCCGCGCGCCACGCACCTGCGCAAGATGAGCGAAAAACTGGGCCAGGACTCAGGCAATCCCAAGTGGTACGAGATGTCGCGCGCCATCGAGCTCTACATCAAC
>Ga0326727_10000672_pt1 | contig 137618 bp, 99 predicted proteins | sample MB2enrmetagenome_FD_207643 | JGI IMG/M metagenome (GOLD analysis project Ga0326727, IMG submission 207643) | Lab enriched peat soil microbial communities from McLean, Ithaca, NY, United States - MB29MY | ecosystem: Environmental > Terrestrial > Soil > Wetlands > Peat | place: USA: New York... | reverse complement strand
TCCAGGCGTCGATCGGAGATCGACGCTACAATCTGGCGAGGTGAAGCCGCCTTGTCCCGAATCCCGAGTCCCGAGCCCCGAGTCCCGATACTCTGTCACCTACCTGCCGGTTGACCGCGAGGGCTTATTGAATTTGGCTGACCTGGAAGCTGCCATCACGGATGAAACCGCCGTGGTATCGCTCATGTGGGCAAATAACGAAACGGGGGTGTTGTTCCCTGTTGAAAAGATTGCGGAAATTTGCCGGTCGCGAGGCGTGCTGTATCACTGCGACGCAGTGCAAGCAGCGGGCAAGGTGGAGATTGACGTGCGAAAGATTCCGGCGGACTACCTTTCGCTGACCGGCCACAAGTTCCATGCCCCGAAAGGCATTGGCGCGCTGTATGTCCGGCGCAAATCGCCATTCTCGCCATTGGTCTACGGCGGGCACTAGGAGCGTAATTGGAGAGGTGGCACGGAATGCGTGCCGATGATCGTGGGTATGGGGAAGGCCGCCCAACTGGCCCGCAAAGACATGCCGGATTAGAAAGAGAAAGTGCACCCACGAGTTCTTTCCACATATGCTATGAGGTCGGCCTGCCGCCTTGGACCTTAACATCCGTTAGAACTTCGTTTCCCCGTGATTCCCCAGATCAATTGCTCCATCGGATCGGGGTCTTTCTTCCGGAAATCGACCCACGTCATTCCCTCCAAGAATACAGGAAGTTTTGGCGTATCCTTGGTATCGGGAAGCACAACCGGTATAACCGGGCACCTTCGCTTGACAAATTGCCGCAAGAAGGCAGCCTGCTCTAGGTCATGCCAGGGACCAAGTCCGTTAGGGCCGACAAACACGGCCGCCGATTTGATGATTTGGATCTGTTCCTCGAGGGCTGCCTGCCAAGGTGTGCCGGGACGCAGGTTCCATTCATCCAGCCACGGGAGGATTCCGTTTGTCTTAAGCCTTTCGGCGATTTCCTTGACTGCAGGTTTATCCACGCTGTTATGGCAGAGAAATACGTCAAAATCTCCAGCTGCGATCTTTTCCTGAATAATCGATGCCATGGCTTTCGAGCGAAGAATCTCGGGTGGCTCGAAATGATCGGAGCCCTTTTTCGTGAGGTCAGGCTCACGGAGACTGGCGGCCGGTTTTGCAGAGTGTTCCAAGTTTTCCGCGTGAACGATCGTCGGAGCAATTAGGCGTCGCAGTCGGGCGCTGCTGACTAACAGTTCTTCGCTGAAGACATCGAGAGACGGGTATAGCTCGAGCACCATGTCATTGATCTTGGATTGCCGACAATTCAACTGCCTAGCAAGAGATTGCGCCTCCTGGCTCACAACCCGAGCCACGGCCTGGTATTCAAGGCTGAAGTGTTCAATAATCTGGTTGCCCAACGGAATGAAACGAGGTGCGAATGGGCCTTCTTTAGCCTTCGCGGGACGTCCGGCAGAATCGGTGAGCCCAGGCAACTCTGTGGTTCCGTCCATCACGTGGTAGACAAGGACCGTCAGAAACTGTTTTCGAGAATCCAAAGAAAGTTTCTCCTGAATAGCGATGACCCGGCGCTGTAGGCAGTCAAGCCAACCCTTATTGTGACGCAGGGCCTCAACGGCCGTATAATTGCGACCGAGAACAATCCTCTTGACAGTAGCCGCTTCCACATAGTCGAAGCTGTATATCACATTTCCCATCGAATCCTTCGAAACCTCGACTACTCGCAAGATCATCCCGATGAATAGAATGCCATGAATGTAGATGGTTTCTTCGATTTGCATGTCTGATACGGGCAGAATATCTTCGAAGCCCTCTCCTGCGGGCATGATATGGTGCGACTCTTCCTCGGACAGGCGCTGAAGATACGCTGCCTTATATTGATCCAGCCGATTCAGGTACAGCAATGCAAGGCCAGCGACCTCCGTATAGAAATAGATCGACTCCGGTTGAACATCCACCGGCGCCCCTAGGACGGCTTTGGTCATGTGAGCTGAAGAAAGTTCCCGGATCCTCGCAACAAACTTTTCAAAGTGCGGGTTCGCTTCTCCCGCATCGGAAAGCCCCAACTCCACACCCTCCGCAAAACTATTTCGAATGGCGGAATCGATTTGGCCGAGTCCACTGGGGGCAACCCAAGGCGAGCCGTTCCTTACAAAACGGTCAATCACGTACTCCAGCCGGTCTTGATTTGCGTGCGTTTCATAGAGGGTTTTCAAAGCGTTTGTTCGGACTTCTAAATTTTCGAACTGCATCAAGGTAAATTTAGTCAATTCCCGTTCCACATTGATGGAACCCGCCTGTTCGAAGCGCTGGGAAAGGTCCAAGAGGGTCGTTAGTTGCGTGAACTGCCGATAGGCAGTCTCGATCTCTCGCAACTGCAGCTCATCAACCCCCAAATCAACCTTCACCCACTGCCGGTCATCCCGCTGGAGCATATAAAATTTCCGGAACATGCCCTGCACGTACAGGTTTTCAAAGACTAGGTGCTCGTCCAGGTGCTCGATGGCCTGCAATTTCCGATCGAGCACATCGCGGAGCCTCCCCAAATTCTCGTGGAGTTTTACAAGGACTTGTACTAGGCCTTCGCTACTAGTAAGTATGGCCCCATTAGACGCTCCGCTGGTCGTCTGGCTGCCGATGTAGGCCCGCAGCTCATCGCAAATCTCGGCGGCATTTGTGTATACCTCGGCCAGCATGCGCGCCTGGAAGTGGTCAGAAGCCCGCGTGCAGGCCTCTTTTAGGAGAGCAACCATGGCGCGACGGTGAACCCACCAGCCCTCGCTCTCCGCTTGCATAAACGTGACAAGGACATTGATATCATCGGAGAGTCTCTTGGCCTCCCCTGCCCACCTAGCCACTTTGCGCCTAAAATCCTCGCTGTGCTGCAGCAAGATTACATTTAGGAAAGATAAATACTTGAGAGCGAGGTCAAAGCGGAGTCGGGGGTCGTCCAGCCAATGTTTGACTCCATTCACGATCCGCGACTCAGCGTCCTTTCGAAACCTGAGGTGATTCTCCAGTCGCAGCCGCCGCAGGAATAATCCACATCGCTCAGGATCTTGTGGGTCCGCGAACATCTCCTCGGAATACTTCTCGAATTGGTGGATGAATAGCGTCGGCAGCATGTGCAGTTCCGACCCTTCGGCCTCGGCTAGTAGGGCTCGTTGCCGGCCAAGCCAGGCACTACGAATGGCCGCCGAGTAGGTTTGACTTGCATCATCGAAAGCCTCCAGGGTCAAGAAGTCTTCAACGCGCAGGCCCAGATGGCGGAGTTCATTGCGACGGAATTCCTCATTCAAATTTCTCTGCGGTTGGTTGCCACGAATGAACTGGTCCACGAGGTCGATGGCTAGCCGATAGCTACAGGCAGTCCGAATGCGGTCGACCGGCACGAAAAGTTTAGAAAAACCGAAGGCCGAGAAGCTGCATGGGAAGGTTTGTGTATAAGTCCGATTACCCCTGATGTCCAGATAGCCATACGTTAGCTGGTTAACGAGATAATCGCCCAGGTTGGCACGCACGCTTCGCTTTTTTGCCGCGAATGCATAGCTGGTGTAGTCAACAAAAATATTTTCTGCAATCATGTCGAAGAGATCTGTCTTCTTTTCCGGAGTCAGCAGGCCACCCCCCGTCGTCTGGTTATCCACCAGATAACACGTGTCAAATGGCGGTCCTGGAACCTTCAAAGGATTGCCCCTGATCCACTCCACCTCAAATTCGTTCGTCAGAACCGGGCCCTGCGATCGCCTGCTTTCAGATTGTCCTTGCTGTAGTGATAATTCAGCAAGCTGAGAATTCGAAAAGTCCTTCCGCATAGTGTAAAACTGGAGCTCCTTAAGGGATGCGTAAGCATTCGCGTACATCGCCTTATTCTGGAACTCGTCAGGCGCGAAGACGGAGGGTAGCAACAGATAACCCACAATATCGGGGGCAAGGTTTTGTAATCGGTGGCGGCAGTAAAAGGCCATGTCGAGAAACATCCCGCTGCCAGTGCCTCCGGCGAGCGAGGAAAGAATAATGACATTCAATCCACGGCCTACATGAATTCCATAATTGTCCTGCGTCTTTTTCCAATTCTCTTGAGTACGAACCATGATTGCCAATGCCCCAAGGCGTTGCTGGATTCGATGTATTGAGTGAAAGAATCCGAGCCGACCAAGGGCTCGAATCGCGCGGGGCCCATGAGGGGTTGATGCCATTGTGGCTAGTTTGGGATAAAGCCAGCGAAAGATGTGCGGGTATGCAGTGGCGTTTTGGAAATAGTTGAGGAACTCGTTCGACTGGATCTGCGCATTGATGACTTCATCTGGACGGAAGTGAATCTCTTGCTGAATATAATCGAGGTTTTGCCCAATGAGGTTAATGTCCCGTGTGTCCATGTCTATCCACAGATAACCCAGAATCGGATACCCTATTACATTATGTCGTTCGAGAAATCGTTGCCGGAGGCGAAGGAGTATCTCCTTGCCTGTGCCGCCGAGACCGATAAAAATGGTCGGTTCGATTACTGAGATTAATTCCTGTGTCCGGACCGCCTTGCCAATAACCTCAACCGACATATGCCTCCCCGTCGTTAACACTCACCACTGTGTGCCATGGGCGACAACAGCGGCCACGAAAATTCGCGAAGTCGACCTGCCAAGAACTTTATGACTAGCGCGGCGAATATTGTGTTGAGCAACCGGAGTGCTATCGCTCTTTCAGGTATAAGAGCACATAACTGAGCGTCATGACCAGCCACAAGGTGGCCCCAGCCAGTCCGGCCCAAAAACGCAAACGGGCAGGGTCGCGGAGCGCGGCGACCCAACCGGGCAATTTTTCGCAATACAATCTCCAACTGAAGAGAAAGCTAAGCACGGTGATGCCAGCCAATGCCACGAACTCATTTCGTGTCAAAAAAGCTCTTGATGCGAGCTGCAATAGAATAAGCATAGGAATAAATGCTATGATGCTCGCGTTCTTCAGAACTTGTTAGGGTCCCCTATCAACATGCCTGCATCCACAGCACGCCGCGCCATTGAACGCTTCACTCCTCGAAAAATGGCGGCTATCGCTACCATCCCAGAACCGCGGATCGACAGATTTGGCTATTGCCAATGGACCGTCGGGCACAGGGGTTCGTGATCGTTTCCTGTACTTTGCAATAGCGAATTATATCCACAGTTCGGACACCAAAACAGTTGTAAGCCGCCGAGGCCCTTGTCCCGGCGAGGGCCGGGTCTGGTGTAAGGAAAGCGCCAAATTGGATCACCCTAGTTCGCCGCAGCTGAGAGCTTTGATTCAAAGCCATGGCGCTGGCGGTGCCATCTGAGCTCTTCTTGGTCCGGCCAATAGTGCTCTTTTAGTGGACGTAGAATTGAGCTACCCGCGCGGGGCTTCAGGAGATACGCGGCATCTCCACGTTCATCAAAACGATCCTCGGCCACCAAAATTCTGTAATCCTTGCTGATCGCCCAAAAACCCTGATCAAAGAGCCAGTGGGCTGTTTTGGAAAGCGCGATACCATTGGTGGGATGGTTGCTGCCGCCTTTTTTGAATTGATGGATGTGAGCAGCGTCGAGCGCAGTCTTGCCGTCCAGTGCGATCATCCGGTAATGGGTTAGGGCACAGGTGTAATCATACGCCGGGAGCACGCGCACGGCGAACTTCGCATCGCGTTGACGCTCAGACTCCCGGGCGGGGATAAAACGACTGGCATCCGCTGCAATTACGTCGTCGGGAGGAACGGGGACTTCAACAAGGCTGTAAAGCTCCGCCCTTTCTTCCGGCTTAAAGTATTTCGCGATCAGGGTGCGCCGAGCCAGGGAGCGAAACTCCGACCACCCCAGACAAAGGAGAAAGGATACGTCCAACTGGGCGATTGCGGCTGTTCGCCGATCAGACGCAGGACGTCCCGCAGCATCAAGCGCTTGCCAAAAGCCTTCAGACTTCAGATGGAAAAAGGGGAAATTTACATCAGGCTTGGTCTTCCTGCGGGGCGCAACAACACGCCAATAGGAGCTGTAGCGGAAAGCGAGATCACCATCTTTTCTAAGGAGCGCGCCGTCGAGTTTGCCTTGTTCAACAATATCGCAGACGACGAGGAGCAAAAGGGGCTTCTGTGGCGCGTCCCCCAGCGCAGGATGCGCTTTGTCGGGTCGCAGAGAATTCAGCCGCTCAAGCCAGCGCGTCCATTCGGGGGATGAAGTTGAGAGGAGAGCGCCGGTGGCCATTTACCTCTCCGTTGCAGAGGTGCGATTCAAATCATCCTTGAGTATATTGAGCAGGTCACCGGGCAGGCCGAATGCGCGATGTTTTTCACTGTATTCGTCGACTTTAGCAACCATGCGGCGCAGTGTTTCAACATTAATTCCTGTTTCGCGAGCCACTTCCTCTTCCAACTCGCGCAAGCGACTGAGATCGTTGAGGTTAGCATTCATGATGACACCTCTCTGCTTGTTGACAATGCGCGCCACGCCGCGCCCGTCGTCGGGGTCGCGGGCGGCCTTCCACATTTGCTGGATTAGGAGGAGTTCTTCGGGGCTGATGAGTTGCAGACCGGTCTCTTCCTGCAAGGCGAGCAACTTGGAGAGAAGCTCGCGGCGCGAGGAAATGAGCAACGGGCCGCTGCCCTCGTTACCGTTCATTCGGCGAGTATCGCGTTTGCCGTTGGCGGGATCGCGGTAGAAAAGTAGCGTTTCGCGGAATTCAATCAGCTTTTCCATACGCTCGTCGCCGCTGGCGAGCAATCCCTCGCTGGCCTTGTCGCGGTCAACCACGGTGCACGTCCAGCAGCCGAAGCGGCTGTTTCCGCAACTGGGAGTGCTGGTGTCAATTTGAATCGGGCACTCGCCATTCGAGGCGCTGGCGTAAAGCTTGTAGAGGGGGCGATTGTCTCCGCCCCAAGGGTTGGGGGTCTGAAGCAGGTAGGCCCAAACCTCTTCGGTGGAGAGGAACTCAATGGGATTCGACACCCAGACGCGGGGCAAGTCGGGATGCCGCCGCAATCCGTTGCGCGTTTGGCGGGCCGCCATGGTCTGGGCGCGGGTGGAGCTTTCGGCGCGGCGCGCTCCCAGGTGCAGAATGGCCTCTCCCCAATGGCCCACACGCTGCTTCACCAGGGCGTTTACCGGGTCAATCTTCAATCGCTGCGTGCACCAGCGGAAGACTCGGTTGGGGGGAGGGTAGCCCCGCCCAATGATGTTGACCCAAAAGGACTCTTCGATGAGCGGCTTCAGCAGGTTGGCGTCAATGTTCAGGCTGTGCTGCTCGGAGCACTTGCGCATGCGGTCCAGCGTGCCTTCGATCATCTCGGCAATGGCGGGAATCTCCACGCGCGTGTCCGTGCAAAGGATCGAAATGGGCTTTTTTCGCTGCTCGGCGGGAATGGACAGAACGGCATCGAAAATCAGCGACGCCAACATCGTGCTGTCCTTGCCGCCGCTGAATCCCACCAGCCAGGGCCGCTGGTCTTCCCGATACAGTTGTTGGAGTGAAGACTTGATGTCCTGAAACATTTGCCATCCTGTCGCCGGGGAGTATACACCCGCAGCTTGGATTTTCAACTAATATCTTAAGATAACATCAGCGGTAGCTTGAGAAGAAGGGGTGGGGGGCTGGGGGCTCGGGGATGGGGGCTGGGGGTTGGGGGTTGGGGAAAGAACACTGACCACCGAGCACTGACAACCACCACTGGGCACTAACTACCGACCACTGGCCCCTGCTACTCTGAGGGCTCAGGCGGCAGCCGGTTGACGGCAGACAGTAGACAGGATTCTGACTCCTGACTCCTGGCTCCTGACTCCCGAATGTGACTGACCACTGTCCCCTAAGCACTATCCGCTGGCCGCCGACCACTCTCCGCGGACCGGGAGAACAGGTCGCGCTACGCTGGCTCGGAAGCTCGCCGGGTTCGCCTCAGAGTTAGCGGGTCAATCCTGACATGTCGCCCAGTGATTCCGACCGCCTGCCTGGGGATTCAAACTGAGGCACTGCCTGAGGCACTACCGCGCCGGCCCAATATCAGACATTTTGACTGAAACATTCAAAAACGTTGCAAACGGACATTTAGTCATAGGTTCCGACATAAAGTCCTTGGCACCCCGCGAGAGTGGTGGCCAATAGCCCTTATCCTCGGGGAAACCACAGTACGAAGGCTCGCTCAAGGAGGAGTGGGGACTTCATGGGACCTGTGGAACACTGCAAGTCCGGCCTTACTCTGTCACCATGAAAAACCCACGCGGTGGCGCGAATCACAGGTTGACGCAGAAACGGTCCGCGCTGATGTGTCATTTCGTGGCCAAGCCCCGCGCTGCGACCACCTTCGACCTCTGGCCGCCAGTTTTGAAACGGCCTCCTTTGGAGAGAGGGGTAGAAGTCGCGAATGAGTCCATGGGAAGGACACTTGGCGCACAATTCAGTCGGCGGTCCCAGCGGAGGAGCCAGGAAGGTGGGGAGAGCACTCAACCCGATTGCGTCCCGCCGATTTGGCCCGATAAAGAGCGGCGTCCGCGGCTCCCAGCAAAGCCTCGAAGTCACCCGGAAGAGGTTGGTTGGTGACGGCCACTCCCAGGCTGATGGTCACGTCGATGGATTCATTCTTGGCTTTCGCCGGCTCGGAGCGAACCAACTGGCAAACCCGGTCTGCGAGTCTCACCCCTTCCTCCAGACTGCACCCGGGGAGAACCAGGAGGAACTCTTCACCTCCATACCGGCCGATGGCGTCATAGGGTCGCAGAGAGTTTTGCATTCGTCGCGCCACTTCACAAAGAACGTCATCGCCAATCAAGTGTCCGTGGGTATCGTTAACTCTCTTGAAGTGGTCGATATCCGCCATGACGATGCACACCGGGTTTCCCGAGCGAGATCCCCGATTCAATTCTGCCACCAAGGCATCGAGACATGCCCGGCGATTCAAAAGACCGGTCAGAGGATCATGGGAAGCCAACTCGCGGAGAGCTTCCTGGGCGCGAATGAGCCTGTCTTCCAATTCGATGATGCGTTCGCCGGCGTGGATCCGTGCTCTTAACTCATGAGGATTAAAAGGCTTGATGAGGTAGTCGTCAGCCCCAGCCTCGAAACCTTCCACCACGTCTTGCTTTTGATCGCGGCTGGTTAAGAGGAGAACGTAGGTGTAAGGGTCTGACTTCCCTTCCCGCAGGGCGCGGCAGATTTCCACGCCATCCATGTTCGGCATCATCCAATCCAGAAGGGCGAGCCGGGGACGATTCTCTCCCTGAAGCACCTTCCACGCTTCCAGCCCATCGCTCACCACCTCAACTTCGTAGCCCCACTTGACAAGGAAAGTCTTGAGCATATGGCGGAAGGTGATTTCATCTTCGGCGACCAGGATTCTTGTATGGGACATCTCCACGGAATTACCTCACTGCGTTCCTCGCAAGGTCATTTATCTGTCTCCGCCCGAATGGTAAGCAAGGCCGGCCGCAGGCGCAGGAGCTGATACTCCAACTCTTCCAGGGCACTTTCGGCGTGGACCAAATCCCCCGCGTGAGCGAGCCTTTCGAGCTTGAGTGCAGCCTCCGAGGTCATCTGCGCCGCCAGATTGCTGGTGGTGCCTTTCACACGATGGGCGATCCTGGCCACGCCCGCGGCATCTTTGTTGTTAAGCGCCACCCTAATTTCATCCACCAGACTCGGACACTCGTCCAGAAACAGGTCCACGAGGTCCTTGAGCAATTGACGGTCTCTGTCCACACGCGAAAACAGCAGCGCTTCATCCACGACCTCCACGGGAGGTTTTTCCAAAAGCGCGTTGACGGAAACTCTGGGCGCTTCCATGACCAGCGATTCGATGGTCTCCAGCAGGTCTTGGTGACGGATGGGCTTGGGCACATAGCTGTCCATGCCCGCCGCCAAACAACGTTCACGGTCTCCTTTCATGGCGTAGGCCGTCATGGCCACAATGGGGATGTGCTTACCGGTGGTCCTTTCCATCTCCCGGATGACCGCGGTGGCCTGAAAGCCATCCATGACCGGCATTTCCACATCCATGAGGACGATGTCACAATTCGCCGTGTCCTTACTCAACAGTTCGACAGCTTCTCGACCTGTCTTGACGGCCATGACGGTGTGTCCGTGTTTCTGGAGCAGGCGCGTCACCAGCTCTCGGTTCATCGTGCTGTCCTCCGCCACAAGAATGCGGAGGCGGCGGCGCCCTTCTCGAATTGTGTGTCGAGTAATAAGGTCAAGGCGGCCCTTTCTCTCGGCGGTCTGGCCAAGAACCAGCAGAAGGGCCTCCAGGAGCTCGGATTGCCGGATGGGTTTGACCAGATAGGCGGAGATGCCCAACGCCCGGCAGCGCGCGGCGTCGCCGCGCTGCCCCGCGGAGGTCAACATCATAATGGCGCTTCCGGCCAGGCCGGGGTCAGCCTTGAGCTCTTCAATAACCATGAACCCGTCCAAGCCCGGCATTTGGGAATCCAGCAGAATTAAAGGAAAAGGCTTGCCATTTTCATTGGCGTGCCGCATCGCCACCAGACCCTCATGCCCCTTCTCCACCAACGTGGGCTGCATCGACCAGCTCTTGAGCATGTCCTCCAAAATACGGCGATTGGTGGCGTTCGAGTCAATAACGAGGACCGGCGTGCCCTGCAGGTTGCCCTTCGCGAGGGGAGCGGGCAGGGGCTGCGGGCCTTTCACCAAGCCAAACTTCGCCGTGAAATGGAATCGGCTTCCTTTGTTCGCGTCGCTCTCCAGCCACATTCGGCCGTCCATCAGCTTGACCAGCAGGGACGAGATGGCCAAGCCCAGACCGGTCCCACCGTATTTACGAGTGGTTGAGCTGTCAACCTGCGTGAAAGCCTCAAAAACCTGCTGTTGCTTTTCACGCGGAATGCCGATGCCGGTATCGGCGATACAGAAATGCAGGAAAGTCCAATCCGGCCCTTGTGACTCGACCCCGACTCGCAAGTCCACTTCCCCGCGTTCGGTGAATTTGATGGCATTCCCCACCAGATTCAGCAGGATTTGCCGCAGGCGTCCAGGATCGCCAAGGAGACGAGACGGAAGCTGGGGCGGGGCCTCCCACGACAACCCCAGTCCCTTCTGATCAGCCCGGGGGGCGAGGGATCGCATGGTGTTGCTGAGCGTATCCTGCAGGTCGAATTCGCCCACTTCCAGGGCCAACTTCCCGGCCTCAATCTTGGAGAAATCCAGGATGTCACTGATCAGGGTCAGAAGGGTGTCGGCGGACTGCCTGACGCGATCCAAGTACTCTCGCTGCTCCCGCGAAAGGGGCGTGTCCAGGGCCAATTCCGTCATGCCAATGATCCCATTCATGGGGGTGCGGATTTCATGGCTCATGAGCGCCAGGAACTCACTTTTGGCTCGGCTGGCAGCCTCCGCCGCCTCTTTGGCGTTGCGCAATTCCTGCTCCGCTTGTTTGCGCTCGGTGATGTCGCGGGAGACACCGAAGGTTCCGAAGATGTTCCCGTTGGCGTCGCGCAGGGGCATCTTGGTGGTCGAGACCCAGCTCACATGTCCATCCGGCCAGGTTTCTTTCTCCTCCTTGTCCAACATCGGCTGGCCCGTCCTAATGATCTCCTGCTCGTCGGCATAGGCCTGCTGGGCATGCTCACTGGTAAAAAAGTCAGCGTCAGTCTTGCCGATCGCTTGGTCTGAGACGCTGATCCCAAACCCTTTAACGAGCGCTTTATTGATCCGGATAAAGCGGCTTTCCCGATCCTTGAAGTAGATCGTGTCGGGCAGATTATCCATGAGGGTGTGGAGGAGGTGTCTTTCTTCAATCAGCGCTGCTTCCGCTTGCTTGCGCTCGGTGATATCAATGAGAGTTGTCTCTTTAACCAATTGCCCGTCGACTTCCCCCTCCAAAAGCGTATCGTTTGCCAGAACCCACACCGGGCTGCCGTCTTTTCGCCGCAAACGCAACTCATAGTTGGAAAGCGTGCCCCGCTCGCGCAGTTTGGCCCAATAGGCCTCGCGCTCGGCAGGGTCGAAATAGATCCTCAGGGCAGTTTGGGCCATTATTTCTTCCCGCGATTCATAGCCCAGGATGCGCGCATAGGCATTGTTGCAATCCAGAAACCGGCCGTCGCGAGTGGCCCGGCAGACGCCTGCCAGATTGCGCTCAAAAAGCAGTCGATAGCGTTGTTCGGAAGCTCGTATGACCTCTTCCGCCAGCTTGCGCCCGGTAATGTCTTCCACAATTCCGTCGTAGTACAACACCTCTCCCTGCTCACCCCGAATGGCGTGGCCGCTTTCCCGGAGAAAGATCACGGACCCATCGCGCTTGGTCCAAGCTGCATCCAGGCCAATGACTTCTCCCTTCTGGTCTATCTGCTCACGAAACTGCTGTCGCGGGTAACTGGGCTCATAACCTTGATCCTCCAGATTGCGGACGGCCAGTTCTTGGAAGCTCCTATACCCTAGCATCCTGACCAGGGCGGGATTCGCCATAAGGACGCGGCCCTCGGGAGTGGTGCGGTAGATGCCGATGGTAGCGTTTTCAAAGAGACTGCGGAAGCGTTCCTCACTTTCCTGCAAGGCGCTCTCCGCGCGCTTGTGTTCGGTGATGTCGCTGATAATTGCGGAGGCGCTGACCACCCTTCCCTGCTCGTCACAAATGGGCGAAATGCTGACCAACACGTCCCGGCTGCTGCCATCCTTGCGGATACACACCGTCTCAGAGCGAAAAACCCTGTTTCCGCCCCGCAGCAGCGCGGGCAGCCGATCCAGGTTCTGAGCAAGCTCCGGCGGCGCCAGGATTGCCGCCGCCCTCCCCACGATCTCTTCCGCCGTGTAACCAAAGAGCCGCACCGCCCCCTCGTTCCAGCTCAAAATGCGGCCCTCGAGCGTGGCGCTGATAATCGCCTCGTCGGAAGATTCCACGATGGCTGCCAGCACCGAGCGCGCTTCCTCGGCCCGGGCGCGCTCGGTAACATCCCGAAAGGCCCACACTCTCCCCACGCTCTTCCCGCGAATTCGTTGCGGATGGGATCGCACCTCGAGAATTCTTCCCTCCGAGAGTTCAATCACGTCTTCCGTGTCCCCGTTCAGGTGGGTGTGAACGTCGGCCACACGCAAACGAAACCTTTCCGGGTCCAGCAACTGTGAGAATATCCAGGAGACCACTCGAGCCTCATCCCTGGAGGCGAGAATAGCCTTCGGAATCTGCCAAAGCTCTCCGAATCTCTCATTGTAAGCGGTGACTTTCCCGCGTTTATCCACAACCAAAATGCCGTCGGCGGAGGACTCGAGTGTCGCCCGAACCATCTCGGTCCTATCCTCCACGCGCCTTCGCAGCAAGGCCACCCAAGCGAGCGCGCCAAAAATGGCCAGCCCCGTGAGGCCCAGCAGGGAGAGCACGTGCTTAAGCGTCCACCAGGGAGCCCGTTGAAGAACCTGCACATCTTCCGGCGACCGAAGCAAAAGTCCGAAGCCGCGGGGGGCCCGGTTCTCATCCACACGAATGCTGCAGATCCCGGTCACTTGCACCAAGCTGCCCACACCCAGGTTGTCGAGAGCTTTTCCTGCTACGGCTTCCTCAAGCTCCGCCCGGATATTCATGTTGTCGGCGTCGATAGAAAGTATCCGGAAAGCCCCTAGCTTGCCGAAGTATAACAATCGGCCTTGCATTCGAACCAATTCGGCGTCGTACGCGCCGGCCATCGCCTTCTGAGCCGTCACGCTGACCGGCGGGGGTAGCGGGCCGGTTCCGATTTTTCTGAAGGTAGCATCTTTCAAGACGGTGCTGTAGGTCCCCACCGCCGGAAATCCCACCACCTCGATCCGATCACCGGGCTTGAGCACCGTGGGCCGGCCCGTTAGGATCTCCACGCCCTGTTGCCCGTCACTGATGAAAATCGATCCATTCGGGCGCTGAAGAGTGACAACTCCCTGCACCCTCACACGCTGGCTAATTGCTTCCTGTGAACTGAGTCGCAAAGCGACGCCCAGCGGACGCAAAGGAATCGAAAAAAGGTCGGCTGGCGCGGGGTGCTCCACCACGAGACTGTCAAGGCCAGGAACCATCAGCGCGGCGCCAATGAACTGGTTCTTGGCATTATAGATGCCGCTGGACACTCCCCGCAGTTTCACCGCGGCACCGACCAGGTTTTCTGGGGCAGGATTCTGGCCTATGACCTCAGCCAGCAATTCCACCGATCGCGAGGCAATGTGCAGAACCAGTTGTCCTTCATCCTGGCTGGCAGATAGGATGATGCCTCCCACTTCCACAAACTGGCTGTCCTGTGCTCCCGAGGCAAACTCCTCTCCCGAAACCTTTTGCGGCGCTGGCAAGGGAGCTTCGCCCAGAACGCGCACTTGAGGATTGATAACTTCAGAGGCGAAACGCCCGGGCGCCGTTCTGCCTTCAACCTCCACGCATTGGCCGGCGCGCAGTTTCAGGTTCAGGTTGATCGGGTCAACGTAAATTCCGGCGGTTGCGTCCTGGACAAACAAGTGGAGACGGCTGACATCACCATACGTGACCACCCCGCGCAGGTGCACAGGGTAGCCACGCGCGGCGTTTTCCGAAGAAAGTTCCCTGACTTGGCGAGCTTCCGTCAATACCGCTAAGTTCCCCGGCTCGCCGCCCCCCTCCTGCTGGGCCGATGAGACTCCAGGCAGAAGGGAAAAACCAAGGACTAATATAATGGCATGTATAAAATAGTATCGCCTCGCCTGTGGCGAGCCTTCTATCATTTTGTTCTCCACTATCGGTCGACTAGCAACGGCCTCTCTAGAGACTGGCGGAGGAATCGCTGCCAGCCTCAACCGTGGCCGCAATGATAGTCAAGAGGAGCACCGCGAAGCAAATGGAAAGAACGAGAACTTGAACAATTTCATGCATATGAGGAGTATTACCCCGCATGTGACGAGCTTTCGGTCGTCTTATTCTCTTTATTCTCTCCTATCGGCCGACTTGGAACAGCCTTTCTTCCGACTGGCGAAGGAACCGGTTTCAGCCGCCGCCTGTGGCCGCCATCATAGTCAAGAGGAGTACGGCGAAGCAAGCTTTTGTTCATGGACAGGAATGGCGGAGGGCGCCGGCTGCTGCCTTGCTGATCTTAGGCTTTTGGGGTGCCCGATACCCGACCGGGAACTGCGTTGTATCAATCTGGCTGAGACACGACGCAACCGGCAGGCACCCGGCAGAACATCAGATGGAAATCTATTGCGTCAGGCGCGGTTCGTGTCAAACTTGGTTAGTCGCGGGGGTCCAGTGTTGCCGCGAAGGCTTGGTAGTGACTCATTTTGATGTGCCATGGCCGACTTGCCCCGATTCATCGGGGTCTTGGCCGTGCCCCTTCACGATCGGGACGCCCGTGGCACTTGAAAATGAGTCACTACCCTTCCAACGCTTCGCTTGACTCATTGGGCGACATTGGCCGCCAGAGCTGGAGTGCGCGAGAGGATAACGATGAGCATCTTGATTGATTCCGGTGCGATTGCCGATGGTGCGGTGCGAGTGGTGGACCTGACCGCCGTGCTCAATCATCAGATTCCGTGCTACCCCGGCGATCCTCCCTTCGCGAAATCGTGGCATGTGCCGTTCACTGAGCACGGGTTTTGTGTGTCCAAGTTAGAGATGGGCGCTCACTCCGGCACACACGTGGACGCTCCGCTGCACTTTCTCGGCGAGGCGTTTCCAGATGTCGCGGGGATGCCGTTGCAAAGCTTTATAGGCGAAGCCCTGGAGCTAGAACGACTGAAGCTCCCCGGCGAAGATCTGAGCGTTGCGGACCTTGCAGGTGCGGACGTTCGATCCGGCGACATCGTGCTTTTTCGCACCGGTTGGGACAAACGATTCGGTTCTCCCGCATTTTTCCAGGATGAATGGCCGGGCCTGCAAGCGTCGCTGGTGGAGGAATTGATTCGCCGAGGCGTTAAGGCGATCGGTGGCGATATCCCCTCCGTGGACAGCCCTGCGGCCCTTGCCGCCGGAGCCCCCGCCCACAAAATGGCCGGACGCGCCGGAATGCCGATTTTCGAGGCTCTTGTCAACCTCGAGCAAGTGGCAGAACAACGCTTCTTTTTCCTCGGTCTGCCGCTGAAATTGCAGGATGGCGAGGCCAGCCCCATTCGGGCCGTAGCTCTGCTCCCGAATGCTAATCCCGCAAGTGGCGCCCCTCAATAAGCCGGTAGCGAGGTGTGCGTCTCGCAGCACTCCACCGCAGCCTTTCGTCGTTTTGCATACATATCCGTGAACGCCGGGCGTGTCATGAGCTGCGACAGGGGCGCGATTATAATCCTCGGACCAGAGCTCGGCGAAGCGGCATTCGCGATCCGGCCGAGAGCCGCGGACGAGCGCTGAGAGGCGTGCACGTCCTCGCTACACAACCTCCGGGCTACCTGCTACTTGATCTCGATGGTTTTTGCTGTTACGGCATTTGGATAGAACGGGGCTGTCTCTTTCGAGCGTTTCGTACATACCCATTTTTGCTCGCCAAGATGGCAGTCACGTATTACATAAGGTTTCTTGCAGGCGTCGCATTGCCCCTGATCTTCGGCTTCTGCAGACCACAGCGTAGCTTTTCCCAACGACTTGCGATTGACAACGAGCTTCCCATACCTGACGATTGGGAAGCCCAGTACTTGCAACTTGCCAGCGGAACGTTGAACTGTTACAAAGCCCTGCACTGCTCCGGCCCAACCGGCATCAAAGCCGAGGATCAGGAGTGGCCGGTTCGACTGATCGCAGATGACTGAAGTTTGGGTGAGTCTAAGTCCCTCCCCGCGCCTAATGAGGCTCGGAACCAATAATCTCTGCTCTCCCCAATTGCCACTGATTGAGATGGTCGAATTATACACTCCATTGTCAGGTGGAGATTGCAGCTCGAAAACTCGAACATGAGTCGAACAATCGAGCTGCAATTCAGCACGCAACTGCATTCTGCCACCTTCGTCCGCCCCCTCCTTCTCCTCGGGGAAAGAGAGAGGATATGCTTCGTTGATTTCCCTGCACGTTATTTCGGCGGTAGTCTTCGGGTTCGCAAGCAACTGAGCAGACGCATTCAACGAACCCAACGTCAAAGCGCAAACGCCAATGAGCATGAACACAACTTCCGACCGCAGCTTCATTTCGATTTGCCTCATAGCCGGTAGCGCGGAGGCGTGCGTCTCTCAGCACTCCTCCGCGGCCTTTCGTCGTTTTGCATTCATCAACCCGTGAACGCCGGGCGCGTCAAGAACTATGACATGGGCGCGATTATAATCCTCGGCCCAGGACTCGGCGAAGCGGCATTCGCGATCCGGCCAAGAGCCGCGGACGAGCGCTGAGAGGCGTGCACGTCCTCGCTACCCAACCTCCGGGCCACCCGCTCCGGCAGGAGGCGTCCGTTAAAGGGCACAAAGCTCCGCGAGTTCGAGTCCCCCGAGTAGCGCAGCAGCAGGTTGCCCCCCGCCCCCACCTCGTTGCGATCAGCGGGATAGCGAGGTATTCATTGGCTAACGAATTCCGCCGCGGCTTTGCAAGGTTTCGCAGGAATAAACAAGTGAAGGCCGCTCGGGTTAAGAGCCGGGGAGTAGTGCTGAAATGCGCACAACTCCGCGCTGCCCCGTTTGCCCTAGTCTTTCCGTGCCTCGCGCGATCCCCCTGTGGTGGCTTCGGGAATCCTCAAAGCCAACAGTTCAGTCGCAACTTGCTTCAAGGTTCGCAAAAAGCTGTCGAAGTCTTTGACCGTATGGGTTGGTAATTCGCGGAGTGTCTCCTGACGGTCACCAGATTGTTTGGCCAATCTGGCTTCGATGGTCCAGCAGTCCGCGTCCCACCCCACGTCGAGGAGCCAGCACACAGAGCCGCCGTTGGCGAGTTCGGCCTCCACATAGCCTTCTATAACCGATCCGTTCCTGTAAGAAGCCACCTCAAGACACGCCTGTGCCTTCGTCGCAACTGATGAGCGCCCCAATCGCACAACGTGGTCCCGAAAAAGTCGGTTGGTCTCTGCCAGGACATCTAGAAGTTGTTTGGCTACCACTGCCGCGTCTCGCATGTCTTGAGGCATTGTTAGTCCCCCGTCGGGATGAATTCAACTCACCTGCGCAGGTTAAGGAGCGCATGACCTGGAAAGCATCTCCGGCGTTAATGGCATCAAGTTCACAGCCGTGACCCATATCCTAGCGCTGTCACCGTGGCGTTGAAACCACACTAGCCCCTCCCCTATATTGAAACCGGGAGAAATGTATCCGGCTTTAACCGTTACGTTCCCGAGCCACGAACAGGCAATTGCCGCGATTTGTATGTCAGTCATCCGCTCCTTCTGGAGCGAGAACCATTCCTCAGCACTATGGATGATGACTACTTCCGGCTTTTCCACTTCGAGCGTTTTGTTGATCCGCACCGTGACCGGGTATTGAAGAGCAGCATCAAGCCGTAACTTATCATGATAGAGAACTCCGTATCGGAAGGACTCCAAGGCGTCGCGAGCTTTGGATGCCGCCATCGCCGGTCCGCAGGAAAAAGATGCGCCATGGGCATTCAGCGTGTCGTATGTGTTGTCGAACCGTTCTTCCGCTCCCGGTGTCTGTCCCTTCGGGTAGGCGTAATTAAGGCAAGGCTTCTGTTCCTGAGCAAGGGTCGTTAAACCAGCAATAAGCGCAAGTCCGATTGTCGTTACACTTAGAGCCTTTACTCCCATCCTATTCATGACCATCTCCTCCGTCCGATTCTTATTGAGGATCATCACCACCGAAGATTGCTTCCCGGCCTTCGCTTCGGGTCACTAACCCTGGCTGCACGACGCCAGCTGAGCCGGTGGCGTGGAGGTGGGCGTTTCTCAGCACTCCTCCGCGGCCTTTCGTCGTTTTGCCTTCATAAACCCGTGAACGCCGGGCGTGTCAAGGGCTGCGACATGGGCGCAATTATAATCCTCGGCCCAGGACTCGGCGAAGCGGAATTCGCGATCCGGCTCAGAGCTGCGGACGAGCACTGAAACGCACGCACGTCCTCGCTACCCAACCTCCGGGCTACCTGCTGTCTTCCCGATTGGTTAGTAAACCACAATTAAACTGCCTTTGCCGAAATGGGCGCGTGGTGGTAGACTTCTCCGCCGAAATGGAGATGCATCGATGAAACTAACGAGATCTTTCAGTGCTGTCGTTGTTGCCGCCGTAGCATTGTCCTCCATCGCTTTGGCTCAGCGGCCGGGAATGGGTGGCCCTCCTGGTCCCCGGGTGGTCTCACCCGAGGTATCGCGGGAGGGGACCGTGACGTTCCGGATCCTCGCGCCGAAAGCCGAAAAAGTGCAACTTATGGATAGCGACATCGGAGGCATGTTGTCAGGCGCGGGCCCCGGCCCACTCGCAGGCTCATCAGTCCCCGCCGTGCCGCTGGGGACGAAAATGCCGCAGGGCGGCCTCGTATTCACCAAAAATGCCGACGGCGTGTGGGAAGCGAGCTTCGGCCCGGTGCCGCCAGGAGCCTATCGCTATGCGTTCCTGGTCGATGGCGTGCGCGTGCTCGATCCGGCGAATACGCACACTTCGGAATCAAACACCATGGTGTGGAGCATGTTCTCCGTTTCCGGTTCGCCCCTAATGGACCCTCGGGACGTACCCCACGGCGCGGTTGCCTCCGTCTTCTATAACTCCCAGGTTCTCCAGACTACCCGGCGGATGCACATCTACACGCCACCGGGATATGAAGCCGGCACCCGGAAGTATCCGGTGTTCTATCTGCTGCACGGCGCCATGGATACCGACGACGCCTGGCCCTCTGTCGGCCGCGCCGGGTTTATCCTCGACAACCTGCTCGCCGACGGGAAGATCAAGCCCATGATCGTGGTGATGCCAGCCGGTCACCAACCCGGCCAGCCCGGAATGCCGGGCATGGGAGCGGCGCCGCCCGCACCCGGAGCTCCTCCGGCCGTGAATCCCTTCACCGCTGAATTCATGACCGACATCATACCTTACGTCGAAAGAAACTACCGGACGATCAACGACCGGCGGCATCGCGCCATTGCAGGCCTCTCCATGGGCGGCTTCCAGACCCTCGATATCGCCTTGCTCCATCTGGATAAGTTCTCGGCCATCGGAGTGTTCAGCTCCGGCGCGGTACTGGGCAGGGGACGCCGCGGTCCGGCCCCGGCCCCGGATACGCCGCCCTCGGCAACTCCGGCACCATCCCCCCAGGAAGCATGGGAAACCGCGCATCAACCCGACCTCGACAACGCCTCGCTCAAGAAAGGACTGAAGCTTATCTGGGTGAGCACGGGCGTCGACGACAGCCTGATGGCGAACACCAAGACCACCGTCGAAATCCTCAAAAAGCACGGGTTCAAGCCGGTGTTCGTTGAAAGCCCAGGGGCACATACTTGGTTCAACTGGAGGAATTATCTGATCGAGTTTGCGCCGCAACTGTTCTACTGACTTCTGCATAATATGGTGACGGATGAACCCCCTCACCCCCAACCCCTCTCCCCCAAGGGGGCGAGGGGAGAGTTGATTGGTTTAGTCGTACTACCAACTCCCCTCGCTCCCTTGGGGAAGAGGGGTTGGGGGTGAGGGGGTCTTGTCACTCTAATTTGCAGCACTCAATAATTCCCACTTTCGTGGCTGACGAAGCCGTTCGACGGCCCTCACAAGGAGTGGTTTCGGGTGGATTAAAATCGTATCCGCCATTTAGGGGAGAGGTGGAGAAGGACGAATGGTGGCGCTGGATGGCCCCGAGCGCGGATGATGCGTTCCGTAAATACAAATTCACTGAGAACGAATTCTGAAGGTCTGGTGGGAAAGTAAAGGAAGAGAGGAAAACATGAAACGCAGAGATTTCTTGACCAAAGGCACGCTCGCCGCTGGACTAGCAACTTCTCCCGAATTGCTCAAGCCGCTCCTGGCGAGCGAAACCGGTTCCACCCAGTCAACCAAGACTTTGCCACAGACCGCGAAGGCGCCGGAGGAGATTCGTTCTCCCGAGTATCTTCGCCGCTCTAAGAACGACAAATTCCTTCCCAAGATGCCGGATTTCGCCGCATCGCACCTGTCGCCCGAGGTGAAAATCTCGCCCATGCCGCGGGAAGAACGGCTCCGGCGCGGCATGGTCCCGCGGCGGGGCTTCTGCAGCACGATTCCCGGCACCACGGTCAGCGCCGGGCTCACCTCCGGCAATGGACACATGAACATCGAGGTGGCGTGCGATCCGTACTCGGAGCAGATCCTCTTCCACCACGAAAGCCTTCTCATGCCGTGGAAGAGGCCCTTGGAGGCTCCCAAGGTCGCGGACATCTTTCCGCAAGTGCGGCAAATGGTAATGGACGGGAAATACCAGGAAGCGATTGAATTCGCGTTCCAGGAAATGAACAAGGGCCCCATCAAGCAGAATACCTGGCCGCACCCCACCGTCCCGGCATTCATGATGCGTCTCGATTTTCCCAAAACCGCGTCGGTCAAGGATTATCTGCGCACCCTCGATTTCGAGAGCAGCGAGGTGAAGGTGCATTGGAACGATGAGCATGGCGACTGGGTTCGCGAGACCTTCACCTCCCGGCCCGATGATGTGGTGGTGCAATTACTTACCGCACCGAAGGGGCAACAGGTGAATGCCCGAATTGCCGTGCAGAAATACTCGAGGGGACGTCGCCCCCAGGGAGGATTTTTCGGGACGAATATCGGGGAAAGCGACACTCAGCAAGACTTCAACAAAGAGCGGCTCATTTACAAGTGCCGTTTGGATCCCTCCGTGGATAACAGCGGCTACGCCGGGGTGGTGCGCGTGGTTCCCAGCGGCGGCTCGGCCCGGATGGAGGGAGACACCCTGGTGGTCGAGAACGCGTCGTCGGTGATGCTGCTCACCCGCATCGAATGGTTCGCCGACTTCAGCGACGACAAGGTGGAAGCTCTGCGGCAGGCCGTGGAACAGGTGAGCCCGGACTATGACGCGATCCTGGAGCGACACCGCAAAGTCCAGTCGGAAGCTTTCAACCGCGTCACCGTGGACTTCGGCGGCGCCTCTCAATTTGGAATGTCTACGGAGGAGCTTCTGGCCGATCAGAGGTCGCGGCGGGACTACTCGCCGGCGTTGCTGGAGAAGATTTTCGAGATGGGACGCTATTGGTTCATCCTCGCCAGCGGCAAATATCCCTCCATGGCGGCAGAGACGAACGCCAACATTAACCTGCAGATTGCGCCCGGTCCACAGGGTGATTTGCGCGAAGGCATGGAGGCCTACTTCAATTGGATGGAGAGCTTAGCCCCGGACTTCCGGGTGAACGCCAAAAACATCTTCGGCATGCGCGGCACCCATTATTCCCTCTGCCCGGAACAAGGAGTCGGCGTCGTGTTCCATTACTCGTCCGCCACTTCCACGGGAGAGATCTGGCCTCATCCCTATTGGCTTTCCGCCGGAGGCTGGTGTGTCCGCCCGTTCTGGGATCACTATTTGGTAACCGGGGATGTGGAATTCCTCCGCCAGCGCGTGGTGCCGGCATTGAAAGAGTTGGCGCTGTTTTACGAGGATTTCCTGACGGTCACGGACAAAGATGGGAATTACATCTTCGTCCCATCCTTCTCGCCGGAGAACAATCCCGCGAACACGAGTCCTTCGGCCATGATGGTGATCAACGCCACCATGGACATCTCGGTTTGCCGGGAAGTGCTGACCAACCTGATCGAAGCGTGCGAACTGCTGGGCACCGACGCCGACAGCGTGCCGAAATGGAAGGCCATGCTGGCCAAGATGCCGCCATACTTGATGGAGCCCGACGGCACCTTGAAGGAATGGGCATGGCCCACGCTGGAAGAGCGCTACAGCCATCGTCATATCTCCCATCTGTATGGGGCCTGGCCGGGCGACGAGATCGATCCGGATCGCACGCCGAAACTGGCTCGGGCCGCGATGATGGCTGACAGGAGGCGCGTGCCGGAAAGGCTGGCCGCTCACGGCCGCTGCCATCGCGCCTTGGTGGGGGCGCGGCTCAAAGACTGCTACATGGTGGACACCGAACTGCGGCAACTGATCGAGCAGGGCTACGTCGCCACGACGCTCCGGTGCTCTCACGACCCTTGGGCCTTTCCCATGCCCGATGCGCAGGGCGGAATTCCCACCATCATGATGGAGATGCTTCTGTATTCACGTCCCGGCGTCATCGAAGTGCTTCCCGCTCTTCCCGAGACGCTCGTCAAGGGTTCGATCAACGGGATGCTGGCCCGGACCTTTGCACGAATCGATGAATTGGCGTGGAACATGGGGACCCGAACCGTGGAGTTGACGGTGACCTCCTTTAGAAAGCAGCACATCACTTTGATCGCCCGCTACGGCATCGAACACATCACCGCGCCCGCGGGCGTGCTGGCTGCGCCGCTCAAACCGGACACCGCCAACTGCGACCTGCACCTGCCCGAGGGAAAGCTGGTGACCCTCCATCTCAAACTGGGCGCACACAAACCCATTGAATGGGTGGCACAGGCGGCTCAGGCCTGAACTCGGCGCATCGTTGCGCCCGGAATGTTGTCACACGCGGCGGCTTGGAGGTTCGCCCTGGATTGGGACGCCGGCAGGCTCAGTACCGCCGCCATGCGCAGCGTAGGCGGCAGCACAGCGAGAGTTGATTATGCGGGTTTCATTCTCCCCCTCACATTATCGCCGGGCACGGGGGTTACGCTCACCGCGCCCAGAGCAAGCTGCGGATGTCTACACCACACGCCGTACAATCGTTCCCTGGCATTCCCCACTAATGATCCGCGGACTTGCTCGCTAGTTCCGCAGGAGGCATGCATGAAGAGCAAAGAGACGATGAAATTCAATAGGCGAGAAGTACTTTCCGTGATCGCGGGGGCGCCCGCGCTCCTCTTGTCCCACAAATCCCTCGCGCATAGCTCCGTTCTTAACGGACCGTTCGACGGAACGCGTGAGGCTCAAGCTGCGGCAGCAACAGACGAACCGCCCAACCCCGTGCTGGAAATAGCTCCCGGCCCATTCGAGGGCACACGCGAGTCGCTTCGAGAATGGCAGATCCCTGAATGGTACCGCGATGCCAAGTTCGGGATTTGGGCGCATTGGGGGCCGCAGTCCGCCGTCGAGTATGGAGACTGGTACGCCCGCAACATGTACATACAGGGGCACAAGCAGTACGAATATCACGTAAAGGTCTACGGGCATCCGACGAAAGTTGGTTATAAGGATGTAATTCCGGTATGGAAGGCCGACAAGTTCGATCCCGATCACTTATTACACCTCTATAAGAAGGCCGGGGCCAAGTACTTCTGTAGCATGGCTGTACATCACGACGGATTCGACCTGTGGGACTCCAAATATCAGCCGCGCTGGAACTCTGCCGCAATGGGGCCGAAGAGAGACATCGTCGGTGCCTTCAAAAAGGCCGCCGAAAAGGAGGGGCTCCGCTTTGCGGTGAGCGAGCACCTCGCCCCTAGTTACCACTGGTTCTCTACATCGCACGCGAGCGACAAGACCGGGCCGCTGGCCGGAGTGCCCTACGACGGCGCCAATCCGGCCTTTGCGGACCTCTATCACGATCTGCCGAAAGACTATCCCTACGGGCAGTGGGTCAATGACCGTCAGGCACCGGATCCCTGGAGATTGCATTACTTCCGACGGATCAAGGATCTCGTCGACAATTACCAACCCGACCTGCTTTACACGGATGGAGACATCTTCTTCGAACAATACGGCTTGGCGATCGTAGCGAACCTCTACAATCTCGACGCCAAACGCCACGGAGGCCGCTGCGAAGCCGTATACACCAGCAAGCTCGCGAGCGATTGCCAAACCGGGACATGCGTGCTCGACTGGGAGCGCGGCGTGGCTGCAGGGATCTCGGCCAACCCCTGGCAGACCGACACCTGTATCGGCGACTGGCACTACAACAGGGAAGCAAAGTACAAAACACCCAAGCAGGTGATCGACCTGCTGGTCGACATCGTAAGCCGCAATGGAAACCTGATGCTCAACTTCCCGCTCCCGAATAGCGGCGAACTCGATTACGAGGAGTTGGTCATTCTGGACGAAACCACGAAGTGGATGGCCATCAACAGCGAGGGGATTCATGCCACGCGGCCGTGGAAGACCTTTGGCGACGGTCCGGCGGCCACGGCGCCGCCCTCCATCGGCGGGACACGATTCAATGAAGCCGGACGCCACGACTTAACCGCGGAGGAAGTGCGCTTCACGACCAAGGGCGACACGATATATGCATTCATCATGGGCTGGCCGGAGAAGCAGGCTGTTGTCAAGCCGCTGGCCACTACAAGCACGTTCTCACCGCCCAAGATCCAGAATGTCGAATTGTTGGGATATAAAGACAAGGTGAGGTGGACCCAGGACGAAAATGGCCTCACGGTGTTGATGCCGGAACAGAAACCCTGCGATCACGCGATCACACTGAAGATCGTGTAGGTGCGGCGGTGGTCAGCCCAGTCAGTTGGAGAAGAAAGATGAATCGTCGAACGTTTCTCATCTCATCAGGTGCGACCGGTGTTGGCGCTCTGTTTGCGCCAGATGCTTTGGGTCAAATATCGAAGACGACTCTCGGGGAGAACTGCGGAAGCGGAGGCGGTCGGATGGATTACCCCATGCTCTCCCATGCCCAGCTTCAATCCTGCACAGATCAGGAAGAGTATCTCCGCATGCCAGCAATCGCAATGGGAGCCTCTGCAGGAGTCGTCCCGTCCCAGCTTGCTCCCTGGTCCTATGCGCGTCAAGGCGCGATGCCGACCAGGCAAGCTCCAACATGGTGAATGCCATGCTGCTACGCATTCATCCGAGCGGGAACCTGGCTTCTCTTGCGCCAGATGCAGCGGCCCAGGTGAAGCCGGGCATACGCGTCTACAAGGAAGTTATTCGTGAACACATTCCTGAAGCGCTGCCTTTTGATCCTCTGGGGATGGCCGGTGTGACAAACCCTGTAAAGCCGATCGCCCTCGGTATCCTCTCGCCCAAACGGTCTTCTGTAGCCGTCTGGCGTATCGAGGGCGATGCAGATGTTCGTATCCGAACAATAGCCAAGCGTCCCGAAATTGTGTACCCCACGGATCTCGGGGTCAAAGTGAATCAGTCGGGTGAGGACTGCGTTGTGACTTTCCCGAGGCCGAGGATGGGGTGCATTCTTTCAACTTGAAATTGATATTGCCTCGCAATTCTTGAATCGAAGAGGAGCTAGGGCTTCGGCTCCTTCTTCACAACAGAAGTTCAACTGCTCAACCACCATGATCCGTTCTTGGAGCGGTCCTGATTTCCGGAGAACAGTAATGTGCAAACACTCTTCGCTCCGCTATGTCGCGCCTTCCGTTGTGGCGTCTCTTTGCATGGTGCTCTATTGCCACGCGGAGAATCCCATCATACAAACCAATTACACCGCCGACCCAGCTCCGCTTGTGTACAAGGGCACGGTCTATCTCTACACGAGCCACGATGAAGATGACGCCATCGAATTCCACATGCTCAACTGGAAGCTCTACACTTCCACGGACATGGTGAACTGGACGGATCACGGAACCGTCGCATCGCTGGCGACTTTCCCGTGGGCAGTTCAGAGTAACGACGCATGGGCCCCACAAGCGATTGAGAGAAACGGCAAGTTTTACCTGTATGTTCCGATTAGCGTGCCGGGGTGGCCCAAGAACGTCATCGCCGTCGCCGTGTCGGATAGTCCTTTTGGTCCTTTCAAAGACGCGCTGGGGCATGCGCTGATTGACAAGGCGGTAGGGAATATCGATCCGACCGTTTTTATCGACGACGACGGCCAAGCCTACCTTTACTGGGGGAACCCGAATCTCTGGTATGTGAAGCTGAACCAGGACATGATTTCGTATTCGGGTGAAATTGTAAGAGTTGACTCAAGGCCGGAGAACTACCAGGAAGGCCCATGGTTTTATAAACGGAAAGGCAAATATTACATGGTGTATGCATCTCACTGTTGCCCCGAAGGCATTGGATACGCCATGAGCAGCAGCCCCACCGGCCCGTGGGAATACAAGGGAATGATCATGAATCCGGACAGTAGGTCCTCCGGGAATCATCCGGGAATCGTCGATTACAAAGGGAGTTCCTATGTCTTCGGATTCAATTACGCGCTGAATTTCGCCCTGACGAGTATCCATCGTGAAAGGCGTTCCATCTGCGTGGCGAAATTCACTTACAACCCCGACGGCACGATCACGACGATTCCCTGGTGGAACAAAGCAGGCGTTCCACAGGTTGGCACCATGAATCCGTTTCAGCGCACAGAAGCGGAAACCATCGCTTGGGAATCTGGAGTCAGCACCGCGCAGGATGACAAGATTGGCGTATACGTCACCCACATCGCAAACGGCGGTTACATCAAGGCACGCGGCGTGGATTTCGGCGATCATCAGGCGTCAAGCTTTATTGCCAACGTCGCCAGTGGTTCCAATGGAGGGGTCATTGAACTGCGTTTAGATAGCATCGATGGGCCTGTAATCGGCTCTCTGCGAGTTTCATACACCGGCGGATGGGATAAGTGGCAAACCAAAACAACTACCGTGTCCGGCGCAACTGGAACACACGACCTCTATTTCTTGTTTAAAGGCGGTGCGACCGGGCAACTCTTCAACTTCGATTACTGGAAGTTTGAGAAGAAGAGTACCAGTCGTGATCTGATTCCCCAATAAGCCCGAACTCCTAAGTTGAAGAAAGTATTTGGTCTTCTGAATGAGGCTTGGAGGCCGTTTTTCACCCCGCCGCGTGGGGTTGCAATTCAACTTGCGCGAAGTTGGAATTGCATAATGTCAGATACTGTCGAAAAGCGATTTGTACTTATCGAGTCATCCCCAGGCGGCAGACAGGTGGAGCCCCGGTCGATGGCCGGCTCGGCCCATGATCGCTGCGCACAGGACCACCTCTACGCGCACGCTGGCCGGCTGTCGATAACCGGTCATGCCGCTGGCGCGCTGAAACTCTCCCGCAAGTTGAACAGCGTCAGGATGCCCAGGAAGGCGGCCTCGGTGGCAAGGAACTCGTGCAGGCAGAAATCGGCGGCGGCCAAGTCTGACTTCAACTCCTCGATGCCTCGCTCCATGCAAGCCCGCTGGTTATAATCGCGCCAGATCTCTTCCGGCGGGTCGGCGCTATTGCTTACGAACACCCGAAACGTATAACCTGGAACCTCCAACTACTTCCGCCCCGGTGAGCGCTCGCTCTCCCGCAATTCCTTCCGTACCACCACGAAACGCCGCGCCCGTATTGGTCGAAAACGATCGGCCTTGATCCGCCCAAGTCCAGGTGGGTTGATGTCCGGCACAGTCAGTGCTTTCGTTCATAAGGAGAGCGCTGGCCCAGCCACAAAATGACGGGCGTGAGCAGGAACCACAGGTAAACTCCCACCATCCAGGATGTGAGAAAGTGTGATTAGGAATTGGGATCGTGGGAGAATGCCTTTTGCACCATGCTCTCGCTGAACGAGAAAAGCCCGCCCACGGTCCAGACAAGAAACCACACGGCGCAATGCCACAGGGAACGTTTGAACACGCTTCTCATCGTCAAATACTCCAAAACAACTGCCCAAATGGAGGATCTGCGCCGCGGGGATTGCAGCCTCTGCCGCTTCAGCCAAAAGGGTATCTATTTTTGATTTAAAAGGAAAGGCGGCAGTATTTGAGACATTTATGGGTGTCTTTTGCGATATGCGTGCCCTCCACCGCACCGTCATTCCCGCGAAGGCAGAAGGGCGATTCATAAAAGGCGCTGGGCGGGTGTATAATTGCGCCCGCTGCCAGTACTTCCCCCAGGCGCGCTGCGGGTGGCAGGCAATATTCCCCACGGGGGCTCTCAGATTCAACGAAATCAAATCGACGAGGGACATATGAACAGGACCGTTCATCATCTGATGCCGGCACGGCGGGCAACAAGCGTTTCATTTCGCACCACCGCAATCTTCACCTTGATGGTGATGGCACTTTTGGGGGGGGGCGCCATGGCGCAAAACAAACCAGCCGCAGATCAACCTGCGGCCAAGCCTGCCGCAGCGCAAACGGAGGCCAAGCCTGCACGCCCCGGCCTTAGCCAGCCGACCCTTTACGTTGTCGGCTACGCCCATTTGGACACCCAGTGGCGCTGGGAGTATCCCCAAGTCATCAGTGAATATCTTCCCAAAACGATGCACGCCAATTTCGACCTCTTTGAGAAGTATCCGCACTACATTTTCAATTTCAGCGGCGCCAATCGCTATCGCCTGATGAAGGAATACTTCCCCGCGGATTATGAAAAGCTGCGGCAATACGTCAAGGCGGGCCGATGGTTCCCCGCGGGGTCGTCGGTGGAAGAAAACGACGTTAACTCGCCTTCACCGGAATCGAATCTGCGCCAAGTCCTCTACGGCAACGAGTATTTCCGCCATGATTTCGGCGTGGCCAGTGCCGAGTTCATGTTGCCGGATTGCTTCGGCTTCCCCGCCTACTTGCCCAGCATCCTGGCGGCAGCGGGGGTGAAGGGTTTCTCCACGCAAAAGCTCAGTTGGGGATCATCCGCCCCAGTGGGGGGGCCGACGTCACCGGAAAAGACCCCCAAGGGGATTCCCTTTAACGTCGGGATTTGGGACGGGCCGGGCGGCAGAAGTGTGTTGGCCGCGCTGAACCCGGGGGATTACTCCGGTGGCATCAACGAGGACCTCAGCAAGAGCCTTCCGCCTCCCCAGCCGGAGGATTACGTGGACTGGCCCCATCGCATCGGGTTGGATGCCAAGGCCACCGGGCTTGCCGCAGATTATCACTATTATGGCACCGGCGACACAGGCGGCGCCCCCGCGGAGTCCTCGGTAAAACTCCTGGAAGCCATCGTAACCAAGGGTCGTACGGTTCTTCCCACCGCGCACGACCCGTGGGACCATGACGCGGTAGAAAAACCCCAGGCCGAGGGCGCTCCCATTCAAGTGGGCGACGGCCCCGTGCGCGTGGTCTCCTCCAAGGCCGACCAGATGTTTCTGGACATCCTGCACTCCGGCCAGGGGAGCCACCTGCTGCATTACCAGGGCGACCTGGAGCTCACCAATCACTCCGCCGGCTCGCTCACTTCCGAAGCCGCGCACAAGCGTTGGAATCGCAAGAATGAGCTGCTGGCTGACGCCGCCGAGCGCGCCTCGGTTGCCGCCGCGTGGATGGGGGGCCCCGCCTATCCCTTGCAACGGTTGAACGACGCGTGGACCCTCGTGCTGGGCGGTCAGTTCCACGACCTGATGGCCGGAACCGCTACACCCAAATCGTACGAGTTCTCCTGGAACGATGATGTGATCGCCATGAACCAGTTCGTGGGCGTGCTGACCAGCGCCACTCGCGCCATTGCCTCCGGCCTGGACACACAGGTTGAGGGCACGCCGATAGTGGTTTACAACCCTCTGAACATTGAGCGCCAGGACGTGGTGGAAGCCCGCCTCCCGCTTGCTGCCTTTGGTACGGCGAAAACTCTTCGCGTGGTCGGCCCCGACGGCAAGGAAGTGCCCTCGCAACTCAAAAAAACCCGGCATGGCGTGCACGTGCTCTTCCTCGCCAAGGCGCCTTCCGTAGGCTTCTCGGTTTACGATGTTCGCCTCGCGGGCACCCTCCCACCAGCGTCTTCTGAACTAAAGGTCAGTGAGTCGTCGCTGGAAAATGCCCGCTACCGCATCTCGATCGATTCCAACGGCGATGTATCGAGTATTTACGACAACAACATCAAACGTGAATTACTGGCGGCGCCGACGCGCCTGGCCTTGCAGACGGAACACCCTTACGATTGGCCCGCCTGGAACATGGATTGGGCTGACCAGCAGAAACCGCCGCGCGCCTACGTCTCGGGTTCCGCGCAGATTCGCGTAGTGGAAAACGGACCCGTGCGCGTGGCCGTGGAAGTGACCCGCGAAACCGAGGACTCCAAGTTCGTTCAGACCATCAGCCTGGCCGCGGGCGATGCCGGCAACCGCGTGGAATTCGCCAACGTCATCGACTGGAAAACCAAGGAGGCCGCCCTCAAGGCCACCTTCCCTCTCACCGCCGCCAATCCCCTGGCAACCTACAACTGGGGACTGGGGAACATCCAGCGCAGCAACAACGATGAAAAGAAATTTGAGGTTGCTTCCCACCAGTGGTTCGACCTGACGGACAAGAGTGGAGCTTTCGGCGTTACGGTGCTCTCCGACTGCAAAACCGGCTCGGATAAGCCCGATGACAGCACCTTGCGCCTGACCCTGCTCTACACCCCGGGAATCGGCGGCGGCAATGGCCACGATTATGCCGATCAGACCACGCAGGACTGGGGCCACCATGAATTCTCCTACGGCCTCGCCTCGCACTCGGGCGACTGGCGCCAGGGCGGAACCGATTGGCAGGCCCAGCGCCTGAACGCTCCGCTGCTTGCTTTCTCGAGCGCCCGCCACCCCGGCGTGCTGGGGAAGACCTTTTCCTTCCTGCGCGTTGACAGCAATCACGTGTTCGTGACCGCGGTGAAGAAGGCCGAGGAGAGCAATGAAACCATCGTCCGCATCGTGGAAATGCGCGGCGAAAAAGCTCCGAACCTGCACCTGGCTTTTGCCAGGCCAGTGACTGCCGCTCGCGAGGTCAATGGCCAGGAAATGCCTCAAGGCCCAGCCACGGTGGTGAAGGGTGAGATGGAAACTTCACTCGCGCCTTACGAAATCCGCACGTTTGCGGTGAAGCTGACAGCGCCCGCCAAAACGCTGCCGCCCACGCACTCGCAACCTGTCGACTTGAAATACAATTTGGCCACGGCCAGCGAAGACGGCGCCCCGGCCAAGAGCGGGTTTGACGCCGCGGGGCAGAACCTTCCCGCCGAAATGCTTCCCACTACCCTGCCCTATGACGGAATCACCTTCCGCCTGGGCCCGGCGTGGACGGATCATCCCAACGCCGTGGTCGCTCACGGCCAAACCATCACATTGCCCTCAGGCAAGTTCAACCGGGTTTATATCCTGGCGGCTGCCGACGGGGACCAAAAAGGCACCGTCCGCCTGGGCGGCTCTGACGTTGAATTGAACATCCAGGATTGGCAGGGTTACATCGGCCAGTGGGACACGCGCACGTGGACGGAGCGCAAAGTGGAAATCCCCACTCCACCGGAGCCTGCCGCGGGCGACCACACTTGGGGGGCGGAGAGAATCCGCAAAACCCGCGCCTACGTCGCCGAGCATGGACCCCGCACACGCATGGAGCCCGAATTCACGGGCCTTATCCCGGGCTTCATCAAGCAAACCCCCGTGGCCTGGTATGCCTCGCACCACCACACGAAACAGGGAGGCAATACCCCCTACGCCTATTGCTACCTCTACGCCTATGCCTTGGATATGCCCGAAGGCACAACCACGTTGACTCTGCCGGACAACGATAAGATCCGAATCATGGCCATCACCGTCGCAGACCAGGCCGGAAGCCTCCACGCCGCCCAGCCGCTCTATGACAGATTGGGGGGGAGGAAAGCAGCAGGTAGTAGGCAGTAGGCAGCCCTGCCACCGGCTGGGGCCGGATAGAATAGACTGTGACTCGCAGTCTCATCGGCCGTTTAGAATCAGAAGGTTGCCATGGAGTCGCAGGCAGTAGGCAGTTGGCAGTGGGTAGGTGCAATGAACCGTCGGTTGCGCAGGACGGCGAAGCTGCAGCCATGGGTGTGGCATGGCCGACCGGCCCCGTTCCATCGGGGTCCTGGCCGTGAACACCACGGGCGGGACGTGTGCTACGTCGGGTTTAGGGGCCAGCAGGGCTGGAGCAAATTGAGGCCGCACCGGGGCAAAAGGAAAAGTGGTACTTGGTGTTGTTGGGAAGACCCCTAAGGAGATGGCGAACCAGTTGCCGCCACCGTTTAGATCACTGTGGGAAGGACGTAACAAAAACCGAGCACAGAAAGCAGAAACGCCGTGAGAAAACCGCCGGGCCGCGACGCAGTGCTTTCACGTCGCGACCCGGGAAACAAAACCTTCGATTCTAGAAAATAAACTTCACCCCGAACTGGATGGTCCGGGGGTCGGATGCCTGGAGTATCTGGCCAAAGAAAGGATTGCCATACGTGACGCTCGTTCCGGAACACACGCTAGGACAAGGGTTCGCGACGTACTGCCCTTCCTGGCCGATCGGCTGCTCATAGTTCGCCCGGTCGAGTAAATTGAAGAACTCCGCACGGATCTGGAAGTACTTGTTCTCACCGCTCCCCACGTAGACATTCTTCAGGACTGAAAAATCGAAATTGACGAGCCCCGGGCCAATAAAGGTATTGCGAGGCAAAGTACCGGATTGGAACCCAAAAGTGGGGGTAGTGTTAAATGCGCTCACGGTGCTGGGAGCGCCCGCGCAAGTCGCGAGGGAGACACCGCAGCCCGCTGGAAAGGCGTTGTCAATCGCCCCATCGGGATTGCTGTTGTTGATCACTGGGGAGCTGGTCAAACTAGGCCGGAGGGGTACGCCGAAATAGTCGCCATACACACTAAAAGGCTGACCAGCCTGGAACGTGGTAATGCCCGCCACTTGCCAGCCATTCCCCAGTCCGCGCAGCTTGTTCACTTTGAGGAGATCGTAGGTGTAGTAGATGACCCCGCGGTGGCGAATATCAAAGTTTGAGCTGGCGCGCTGGCCCGCCAGATTAGCTGAGTTTTCCGAGTCGCTCGGCAGGTCGGGCTGGGCGGTAAGGCTGGGTAACCCTGGACGGAGGCTGAGGGTGGGGTTGGCGTTGTTCAGAGCGGTAAGCAGAGAGGGGTCGATGCCATAAAGAAAAGACATGATATCCGCCGTGGCCGGAGAGAGAAGGAACGCGGGCGGGTTCGAGCCAGATGCGTTGTCAATTGAGTGCGCCCACATGTAATGGACATGAAGAGTCAGGCCGTGGAAAGCGCGCGTATCCAAATGCGCCTGGAGAGAATGGTAATTAGAGGCTCCGCTGGTCTCCTGATTGATGACCGAGTCGGATTCCGTACCGGCCCCCGGGATCCCAAGACCGATCGGCACGAGAATAGGATTTGCAGCCGAGCGCGGGAGGCACGCCAGGGGATTGTTAGAGAGCACATCCGGCGTACACTCCAGCAGGAGCCGGTCACGGAGCAGCCTGTGCCCAAGTGAACCCACATACGCCACCTCGAACATCGCCTTATTGCCCAACCGTTGCTCGATTCCCGCGTAAACCTGGTGTACGTGGGGCGTGCGCGTATTGGGGTCACGCGCGGTGATGGAGTAAGGCTGCGCATACCACCCGGTGCCCGCGGGGCCATAGGGATTCGCCGCGCCGGTTAAATTGAAGAAACCTGCGCCGCCACTCCAGCAGCCCGCGCCGATGGGTTGGCCGCCAGCGCAGTTGTTGGTCGATGGAAAGCCCGCCGGAAAAGTGTCGCTCCGTTGGGGGCTGAAGGTGGCAGTCTGCTGGACATCGGGGGGATTGAGGAGCATGTTGACGGAGGGCTGAAGGGACATCTGGTCGTACATGAGAGCATAACCGGCGCGGAAGACCGTTTTCCCGTGCTTCAGCGGGTCCCAAGCCAAGCCCGCGTGGGGGCCGAAGTTCTTCCAATCCGTGTTGAAGCCCGCGGCGGGAGGAGTGAAATTCGCGGTCCCCAGATTGCTTCCGTCACTGTCATAAAAGGTCCGGCTGCTATCTCCCGCCACCATCAGGCAGACCGGACTGGGCGTGGCGGTGCCTGTTGCCAAGGAGCTCTGGCAGCTATAAGGGTAGTCGTTCACCAGGCGGTTGCGAGCTTCCAGGGGAGCTTGGTTGACTTCATACCGAAGGCCAATGGTAAGGTTGAAGTTCGACCGCGGTCGCCAAGCATCCTGAATGAACCCGGCGAGGGAGCTGGCGTGGAAGCTGCGATCGAAACCGCCACCGAAGCTCGGGCTGACGCGGGCAATCGAGGCATATACAGGCACGCCGAGCAAGTCTGCCCCGTCAAGGGGACCGTTGTTATCGAACGCGACCAACCCCCGTCCGGCGCCATTGTTATCCACATTCAGGCGATCGTGACGGAATTCCCCTCCAAATTTGAGGATATGGCGGCCCCTGGTCAAGCTCAGGTTGTCAGCAGCGGAGGTGACATTGTCGGCGCGGTCACTGGGAGCGTTATTGCCGGCCCCGAGACTTGCATATGAGTCCCAAGTCGACAAGCCGCCCATGAGAACAGAAGGAAGGCCCATGCCGCTGGGCACGTTTTGGAAGATCGAAGACGCATCAACGCTATGGTCAAGAGGCAGGGTGGTCAGGCGGAAGCGGTTCCAGCCAAAGCGCGCCTCATTGACCACCCGATCCGTAAAGGCATCCACCAAATTGTAACTGAAATTCTGGTTTCGACCGTTCACACCAATGCCGTTGCCGGGGTAATTCGAGTTTTGAGCTATCGACCCGCCCTGCACCTGATCAATCCGCTGGATGTTATGCTTAAAGCTCATGGTCACCCGGTCGCCCACGTGGAGGTCGATGCGGGTTAGGGCGTTGTCGGAGTCGGTGTAATTCTGCGCTTGGCCGGTGTAGAACGCACCCGTGCTGAGAAGGTCTCCTAGTTCTGGGGCGCTCACCGGATAGCCATAAGCGTTAACCACCGTGCTGGTAGGGACGTTAGGCTCGGGATAAAGTCCAAACAATTGACTGACCAGGGCGGTGCTTGCGGTGGCGGTAAAGCCCGTATTGGAGGGGGATACTTCCTCCAAGCTAGCTAACATACCATTGCAGGCGGTGAAATCACGGCAAGTGCTATCGGGCACGCGCTCGAAGTCGGGGCGCGGATCGTGGGCTCGGAGACTCTCCCAGTTGAAGAAGAAAAACGCTTTGTTCTTCTTCAATGGGCCGCCCAGGTTGCCGCCGAACTGGTTCTGATTGAAATGCGGGTCACGCCCGCTGTTGAAAATGCTGCTCAACTCCGGGTCGCTCATGGCGAGGTTAGGCCAATCGGTGTTCGACCCCTTGAAAATCTGGTTCACCCGTTCGGCGCGGGCGTACCCGTCGAATGTGCCGCCATTGTAAGCGGAGAGTGCGTCCTGGCTGCTGAGAGCGGAGTTTCTATTGAACTCGAAAAGGGACCCGTGGAGCTTATTCAACCCGGTGCGGCTGATTGTATTGACCTGGGCGCCCCCACTGCGGCCGTATTCCGCCGTAGAGGCGCTGGTCTGGACGCGGAATTCCTGCATCGCCTCCACAATCTGGAAAGGCAGCGCTTGGTTGATCGTGTAGTCGTTGTTGTCCACGCCGTCGAGCAAGAAATTGTTCATGTTGGCACGGACGCCGTTTGCCACCAAAGAGGCCCCTTCCAGCGGTGAGCCCTGCTCGACGGGATAGGTGCCGGGCACCAGGAGCGCCAGCTCAAAGAAGTCGCGATTGGCAAGCGGTAAGTTGCAAACCAATTGGCTGTCAATAACGCCGCCCATCATGGTATTCGCCAAATCGAGCTGCAGGGTGGGCCCTTGGGCCGCGCGGGCGCCGGGCACAGGTTCAGCAGTATGTTGAGTCAGCGCAAGCATGCTTATCGGGGAAAGACTTTGCGGCTGCACTGGATCTGCTGGAGAAAGCCCACTCGCTGGATCCGGTGAATCTGGAAATTGAATCGCTGCGGCGATCGGCTCGGGAAAGCCTCCAGAGGGAGGAACGTAAGAAGCTCCTGAACCAGCGGCTGGGGGATATCCTGGAGGCAATGAGCGCCGAGAAGTTTGATCGCGCGCTGCAACTGGCCGATGTGTGCTTGCAGGAATTTCCAGACAATTCCTAGGCGGCAAAGCTGCGCGCCCAGGCGGCTCGGCAGGGGGAGATTCAGAAAGAACGCCGCTACGTCGAGCAGCAGCTTCGCGCCGCGACGGATTCCTTTCAGAAGAACCAATTCCCGGCCGCTATCGCGATTTTGGAAAGCACACTGGAGAGGGTTCCCGGCGATGCACGGTTGGTTGCCTACCTGAAAACGGTGCGGGACGCGCAAAAGGCGGCGGCGCTGGAAGAGATGCGCCGCGCCGCCACCGGACAGGCGCACGAGTTGATTCGCACCGAAGACTTTACGGGCGCGATCCGGGTTCTCGAAACCGCTCTCCAGCGCGCCGGGCAGTCGCCCGAATTGGTTGATCTGCTGCAATTCGCGCGCGCGCAACAGGCCGAGCAGGAGCAGCAGCAGCAACTGACGATGCACCTGGAACAGGCCGAGGAGCTGGCCGCCAGCGGCGATTTTGCCGGTACCAAGGCCGAGGCCGAAAAGCTTCTCGCGCTCGATCCCGATCATAAACGCGCCTTACAATTGCTCGAATGGGCAAAGCAGAAGCTCGCCGAGCAGGAGCGGAAGAAGCTCCTGGACCAGCAACTGGGGGATATTCAGGAAGCGATCGCCGCCGGGGACATTGATCGCGCCCTGCGACTAGCCGATGCGTGTCTGCAGGAATTCCCAGACAATTCCCAGGCGGCGGAGTTGCGTGCCCAGGCGGCCCGGCAGGGGGAGATTCAGAAAGAACGCCTCTACGTCGAGGATCAGCTTGAAGCGGCAAAGGACTCCATCTCGAAGAGTGATTTCCCCGCCGCCATCGCCATTCTGGAAGGCACCCTGGAGAGGGTCCCAGGCGATGCGGGGTTAATGGCTTACCTGAGGACGGTGCGATCCGCGCAAAAGGTGGCGGAAGTTCAAGAAGTGCGCCGCGTCGCCGCCGGGCGGGCGCAGGAGTTGATTAACGCCAAAGATTTTGCGGGGGCGATCCGGGTTCTCGAAACCACTTTCCAGAGCGTCGGGCTCTCGCCCGAATTGATGGATTTCCTAAAACATGCGCGCCTGCAACAAGCCCAGTGGCAGCGGCAGGAGCAGGTTCGTCAGGTGCTCGTCCAAGCCCAGGCCTGGTTGGGGGAAGAGAACTTTGAGGAGGCGATCCGCCTCCTGGAGCAGAGCCAGAAAGAATCTTCGGCGAAAGAAATCACAGAAGCACTCTCCGGCGCTCAGGACCAGTTGCGAAGGTACGAGCAGCAGCGCGAGGAAACCTTACAGCAAGCGCTGCAGTTACTTCAGGCGGGCGATCCGGCCAAGGCCCTCACCTTCCTGGACGCTGCGCCCAAAGCCTACTTCAAGGATCCCAGGTTTGGCCGGACCTATTCCCGATGTCAAGAGGAACTCTCCTGGGTCTCTGCGGTCCGTCAAACTGCCGAGCAGGTGGAGAAAAACCTTGCAGGGGAGAAGTTTGACGAGGCCGAGCAGTTGTTGCGCACGGCTCTTGGCACCTATCCGGGTGACCCCACGCTGCTTGCGGCCCGGCAGAAGATCGAGGAAGCTCGCGCCGCGGCGCAACGCCGCCGCCTGGTCATGAAGTTGGAGGAGGCGCGGCTCGCCTTCGGCCGCAAGCAGTACCGCGAGGTGGAGGAACTGCTGTCTTCCCCAGACTGGCAGGCTGGCGGGTTCTCGGATCTGGCTCAGCAAGCTGCAACTCTCATTGAAGAAGCGCGCCAACGTGAGCGGGAGATCGCGCAGCAGCAGACTATTATTCAGCCCGTGCAGCCTGTTCCCCCGCCTCCCTCCGCCCCGGCCAATCCTGCAGCCTTGTTGGAAGCGCAAGAACAGTTGCGGGAGGCGCTTCAGGCGAGCCCGCCACGGCGCGAAAAGGAAGCGCTGCGTGCTGAAGCTGCGCGTGTCGGAGGATCTCCTGCCATGGCGCCCGCGGAGGCGCCACCTCGGCCCCCTGCCCCCCGCGCCACGGCCCCGGCGCCGCCTAAGCCCCCACCGACTCCCCCGACTCCCGCGCCCGCCCCGGCCAAACCTGCGGCCGCCGTGCCTGTCGCCCCGGCCGCCGCCGCGCGCGTCCCCAAGGTTCTCGCGGTGCCGCCGAAACGGACGCCGGTGGCTTTCTGGGTTGGCATTGGGGTCGCCGTCGTGGCGATTGCGGCTGCCGTCGCCTGGTGGGGTCTTCGCGCTGGAAATAGTAAGGTCGTCGGATACGCCCAGATAACGGCGGTTCCCTGGGCCGAAGTTGTCAGCGTGAAGACCAAGGGGGGTCAGGTTCTGAACGTCAAAGGAGAGACTCCCTTGCAGTTGGAGTTGCCTCCGGGTGATTACATTATCCAATTGCAGAATGATCAAGGCTCCGGTCAAACGGAAGTGGGCATCAAATCCGGTGAAATCGTTCCAGTGAAGTATACTTTTCCCCAGGTCAATGTTGATGCGTGGGTGGATAAACTGGTTTCGAAATAATGGCTCGCGTTACCTCTGGTGCCTTTGCCTCCTGGCAGCGGTGGTGCTTGGTGTCTTCGGCCCCGCCCCGGCACAGGAAAGTTTCGATCAACGCTTGGAGAGGGCCAAGGACCTGTTCAATAACGCGAAGATGGATGACGCCTGCGACGCTTTCCAGCAGCTCGATAAAGAGAAGCCCGGCGACAAGCAGACGCAACCCTACCTGAAGATGTCGTGCGCACAGAAGGAGCACCTGCAGAAATCGGAAGAAGACCTGTTCAACCAGGGCGTCCAGTTTTTTAATCAGGGTCAGCTCGACGATGCCCGGCAAAAGTTCGAACAGGTCGGCAGGTTTCAAGGTTTAAAGGATCCCCGATACCGGAATAAGGCCCTCGATTACATAAAGCAGATCGACACACGCCAAAACGAAGAGCACGCATTCCAAGAGGGCGTCAAACTGTTTAACGATGGGAAATACGCGGAAGCTCAAACCCGCTTCAATCCCCTGGCGCAAGGCGGGGGGCCCCACGCCGGTGAAGCGCGCAGCTACTTAACGAAAATCGGGGAGGCCCTCCAAAAACAGCGCGATGCCGAGCAGGTCCGCCAAACCTTCGACGAAGGAGTACGCTTTTACAACGCTAAGGACTATGCCAACGCGTATTTCGCCTTCGCAAAAGTCGTCAAAGCGGGTGGACCCAAGGCGGCAGAGGCGCAGGTTTATCTTGGGAAGATCGAGCAAGCGCGAAAAGTGGAAGAAGCCCAGGCAAAAGTGGTGGCCCCAACTGAACCGCCCAAGCCGCCTCCCTCAAAACCGGATGAGCGGCCGCCCGCGGTGAGTGACCAAAGTCTGCGCGCGGGCCTGAAAGCTTACTTCGCCGGCGACCTCGACGTGGCCGAACAGAACCTCTCCAATTACATCAATCAGAACGGCCCGAAGCAGGCTCTAGCCTATTTCTTCCGCGGGGCCACCCACGGCACCCGGTTTTATCTCTCGGGCGAAAAGGACTCCCATGAGAAGGAAGTCGCCGTCTCCGATTTCCAATCTGCGAAGACTCACGATCGAGCCTTTCAGCCCCCTGCCCAATATGTCCCTCGCAAAATCATGGCGCTTTATTCGGTAGCTGAGAATCCACCGTCCCAGTAAACAGCCGGGAAAGCACGTGCATGTATTTGACTTGCCCCCCCTCAGTCCAAATATCAGCGAGACTGCAATACCAATCGCCGGTTGGAGCCTTGACCAGTGACCCCTGGCGATGCGTCGCAGGCGTGGGCATGATTGTCCTGGGCTATTGGATCAAGGCGAGGAAAGAAGAATCCATGCTGGCCACCCAGTTCGGTAAGACCTTCCAAGAGCACTGCCGGCGCACGGGGTTTCTGATTCCGAAGTTTCGGTGAGAGTCAAAAAGCTGCCGGGGTGGCGCATCGACGTCTTTTACGTATCCGCCACCCCCGGAACAAATGCGGGACCTCACCCCAGGCGGCCGGCGTATGCCAGGGCGGCGAAGCCCATGATCAAAAAGAAGATGCTTCCCCGCATGGTGTTCAGAGCCTTGCTGCCGGAACCTTTCCATTCACCGGTGGCGAGCCCCCAAACATTCGAGGTAATGATAATGGCCGACATGAACAGAGGCCAGCCGAGGATGGGCCCCATCTTCCCCAAGCGCGCGCTGACGGCGCCGTAAATGACCGTGCTGCTGAACCAGAGGAACCCCATGAGGGCGCCGAACAGCCAATTGCGCCCGGTCCCTGGGGCGCGAAACAGGGGCGTCGTATTGTTCCTTTTCCAGAGATAGATGCAATAGAGGATATAGGGGATGAACGCCGCGGTGTCGAGCGGCGCCCAGATCACGTTGGCCTGGCTGCTGGGATTCACCCCCTGGGCGGCGGCACGATCAAGCAGCGGCGCGCCAAAGGCGAGTCCGAAGTTAATCAGGGGCGAGCCCAGTCCGGCGAGGATGCAAATAAGGAGTCCCGCTTTAAAGCTCATCGGGACGGCGGCGGATTCGCGCGGGCGCGGTGCGGCAGCTTCCATGTGCTTATCTTTCCAATTCCCGGCAATTGAGCACCCCACGATTCCCACCAGAATCAGCAGCACTCCCAGATAGATCATGTAGCCCTGGGGAGTGAATACCCTCTCCCGGTGGAGGACCAAGAGGGGGACCAACGAACCCAACACCGTGGATATGCCGATGGCAATGGCGAAGTTCAGCGCCATGCCGATCGCCGCGATGCCGAGCCCGAAGAAGATTTGCGCCAGACCAAATCCCACGCCGAATCCGATCATGAGCAGGAGCGATTTAGCGGCGACTCCGTGATAAGCCTCCCCGGGATGGGGAATGGTCAGGAAAACGACGATCCAAGGAAAAATCACCATGCCAAAAAGCCCCCAGACGGAGAAGATATTCTCCCATTTCCAGACCTTGGCATATTTGATGGGAGCGGCAAAGCTCCCGTTAAGAATCCCCGCGACAATCGCCAGGATGATTCCGATCGATAAACTCGACATGGAATTACCTCCCCTCAGTGGCTGCCAACAATTCCCGCCCCGCCGGCACTAGCCCCCATCAACCCACGTAAGGCCGTTCCGCGTCCCGGGAGAGTGCTGAAGCTTATCACCGGAAAGCGCGGCTGTCACTCAGATGTGCGCGGTCAATCTCGTGACACTTCTGCGGGTTTTTCTCCCCATAAGATTAAGGGCAACCTTCTCATCCCAAAGTGGTTCATAATCCCAAAGTAAACGAGTGGTCCAAGAGAGGAGCAATCCTATGAGAGTACGCCTGATTGGCGGCATGGCGCTTGGCCTCTGCCTTTGGATCCTGCCCGCGTGGGCGGCCGAACCTCAACTCACCATTTACAACCAGAACTTCGCCGTGGTCCGAGTGCTGATTCCCTTCGATTTAAAGCCCGGCGAGAATCGCATTCAGTTCACTGACATCACTGCTTACCTGGAGCCCGATTCGGTGATTCTCCGCGACCCCACGGGAGCGCGCACCTTGCAGATTCTCGAGCAGAATTACTGCGCCGACCCCGTCTCGCAGCCGCTCCTTCTCTCGCTCTACGAAGGAAAGACCATCGACTTTCTGGTGCAACGGGGCGATCACACGGAGACGGTGCAAGGCAAGATTATTCGCAGCGGTTACGTTCCGCCCCAACCCTACTCTCCCTACGGGAATCCCTATCCGGGCAACCAACTCGTGATGCAACAAGCCATCATCGAAGTCGATGGCAAGTTGCGCTTCGACCTTCCCGGAATCCCCCTGTTCCCGACGCTCACCGATGAGACGATCTTGAAGCCGACTCTCAACTGGGTTCTGATGAGCGACAAGCCCGGCGCGGTGAATGCCGAGTTCAGCTACGTGACCGGTCAGATGAACTGGAACGCGGATTACAACATCGTCGCGCCCGAGCAGGGGGACCAAATCGACTTGGTCGGCTGGGTGACCATCCACAACCAAACCGGCAAGACTTTCGACAGCGCTCGAATCAAGCTGATGGCCGGGGATGTCAACAAGATTGAACCGCAGCAGGGTGGGCTCCAGCTCTATGCGAAGATATTCACGCCGCTAGGAGGCGGCGGGAATCAGCCACCGGTTTCCGAAAAGCCCTTTGAAGAATACCACCTCTACGAATTGCACCGCCCCACCGCGCTCCACGATCAGGAGACCAAGCAGGTGGAATTCGTGCGCGCTGCCGGAATCAAGTCCGAGCGCTATTACGTTTACGACGGGTTGAAGCTCAACCCGAACCAGTACCAGGGCTGGAACATGGACAGTATTCGCCAACAAAGCGAATACGGAACGGATTCGAATAATGACGTTGCCGTGATGCGCGAGTTCGTAAACTCCGAGGCGAACCATCTGGGCATCCCCCTGCCCGCGGGCCGCTTGCGATTCTACCGGCAAGACGCCGACGGCCAATTGGAATTCACCGGCGAGAATGACATCAAGCACACGCCCCGCGATGAAACCATTCGCGCCACTACCGGCAGTGCTTTCGACATCAAGGGTGAACGCCGCCGCACAAACTACCACATCGACATGGGCCAGCGCGTTCTGGACGAGTCATTCGAAATCAAGCTGCGCAACCACAAGAAGGAGCCCGTCGAGGTTCGCGTGGTCGAACACCTCTATCGTGGCACCAACTGGGAGATTACCGAGAAATCCGCCACCTATCTCAAGACCGATAGCCAGACCATGGAGTTTCGCGTCCAGGTGCCTCCCGATTCCGAAAAGGTAGTCACCTACACGGCGCACTACACCTGGTGAAGTGAAATCAAAATCCCGAGGCATCATCATGCGCAGCATGCAGCGCCTGCTCATTTGCACCCTTTGTCTCGCCTCGAGCCTCGCCGCTCAAACCTGGCGAGTGGACTCGACCCGTCTCAACGCTCTGGCACAAGATTCCACCGGCCAGGTTTGGGGAATCGGCGCCTTCATGAGCTCGAGCCTTTACCGCTGGGAAGGTGACAAGTGGGTCTCCGTACCTGTCAGCGGGATTTCTGACAACTTCCGGCCGTACGCTTTGACTGCGGGGCCGGATGGCGCGGTTTACTGCCTTTGGAGCGCCGGGTACGAGGCGCATATCGTGACCTGGCACAAGGGGAACGACTTGAAAACGCTGGCCCAATTTTCGGGCGACCTCTCTAACTCGTCATATATCTTCATTGACCCCAATAAGAATGTGTGGATTACCGAACGGGGAATACACATCTATCGCATCACGCCGGAAGGTAAAGCCGAATGTGTCTATACCATCGAATACGACCATCGTTACGAGGCCAATCTCCCCAAAGGCGGCCGCTTGAATTCCAACGCCGTTCACGCGACCGCGGACGGGCAGGGGCGCATCTGGTTTTGGTCGGGCGGCCCTGCAGAAGGAGGGGGCGTGCCCTCCCTCGATGGCATCCTTATATATGATGGCAGGAAGTTCGACCTGCACTCCGAATTCCCCGGCCCGCCCATCAAGCGCTACTTTGTCATGGAGCCCGACGGCGCGGACCACATGTGGCTCGCGGGCGTCGCAGATCACCTGTATCGAATTGATATCAAGACACTTATAGCCGAGGTGGTTCCCCAGCCGGGGCCCCACCTTTTCCGCTCTGTGCAGAGGATCTTCCCTGTGGGGCGGGCCACTTACCTCGTTTCCGCCGATGGGTCGATACCTGTGCCGGAGCGCAGCGGAGAAGGCCGCATTGGCGCCCTCTGGCGGCTGCAAGATGGCGAATGGAAGCGCATGGTGAACGGCCTCGATATGCGGCCCGAAATGGGGAACGATCCACCCCGTCCGTTTCTCGCGACCCCGGCGGGGATTTGGATCGGCGCCTATGGCACGGGACCCTGGTTCATCCCGGCGGGGTCGGGTGAGCCGGTACATATCGATTGGAGGTATGGCTATTCCCTCGACGGGTCGGAAGGATTAATGATTCTTGCCGATGCGCGACTGCTCCTGGTGGCTACGACCAACGGGAATGAGACGTATGGGAGTACAGCCATCGTGCCGCCGGAACTGCTGGCATCGTCCCAGTCGCCTGCTGAAGTTCGAACTCTCAATCCTCTGCGGGTTTTGGTTCCCGACCAGCACGGCCACGTCTGGGGCTTCCTTTCGGCCGACAAGGTGATCAGCGAATGGGACGGGAAAGCCTGGATTGACCATCCCCTGCCAGGGAGTTTTGATCCCGTGCGCTCAGGGAGCTTCGGCGTGGATTCCCAGGACCGCATCTGGCTCCTTACTGGCTGCCAAGGGTCGGTCTCCATCTTCTATCCCCGGCAAGGAACCAGCGAAACTTACTTCGACTTTTCCGCCGCCCTCCAGGCACAGCTACCCAGCAGCGCAAGTATCCGGATCGAAGGAAATCGCATTCCGGTTCCCACCTTCACTCCCGATGGCCAAATCGGCTACCGCGACGAGTGCGGGCAAGCGCATTACTTCAACGGCCGGACGTGGCAGGCGTGGCGACCGCAGGATATTGACACTGGGAGGCACGAAGGTTTTGATGGACCGGCGTTCTTTGACCGGGCGGGAAATTTCGCCGTCGACATTGCGGGAAGCACATGGGATTTCACCCAGGCGGAGGGGTGGCGCATCACCAGCTACGAGCGCGGGCTCGGCACCGACCAGGAAAGGCGATATCCCCATGCCACGCCGCCGCCACCGGGCTGCGATTTCAACAACCCCGATTCCGTAGTTCAGGATCGCTTGGGAACATACTGGCTGACCTCTCGCGACCAGTTGTATCGCGCGCTTCCCGGACTCTGCGTGGCGCAGTTCTCTCCCGGGCAGCGTCAACCCTTTGTCGATTCCCGAACGATAAGGAAGGTCGTGATCGACCCGCAGGGGAATGCTTTCCTGGAGACAGCCTTTCGCGCCCACCCCGAAATTGAGGAATATGTGATCGTGAACGCTCGTCCACCCCTGCCGAAAACGACCATGCAGGCCAGCGTGGAAGCATCGGGAATTGTCAAGTTACATTTCGAAACCCAAGTGAAATGCAAGGTGTGGTTCACCTGGAGAGTCGACGGCGGAGAGTGGACTCACCCCACAGCGAGCGCGGATACCACCGTAAATTGGTTACCCAATGGCAAGCACAGGATTGAGGCTGCGGCGCTGGATGAACGTCTGCAAATCGACCCCACGCCCGGCGTGGCCGAGGTGGAGATTCATGTCGATCGGCGCGAACAAGTTTTGGAGCTGATCAAGAAACTGAATGACCCGGACTACTCCGTGCGCGACGCGGCGGTGGCGGCGCTGGTCCGCCAACCCGCCCTTGCCCTTCCCCTGCTGCAATCGGCGCGCGAAAAGGCCGACCCCGATCGACGCTGGTGGATTGATGCCGCCATTCAACAGATTCATGTGCATCCGCCCAAGGACAGGCAGCCGTAATTCCTTAGCGAACGAACGAGCGGCGAAGGGCCGACCACCAACGAGGCTGAAAGTTCCACTAAGGGTCGGGGCGACCGCCCATGGCCCTGCTCCGGTTTTTCAATGATCCGATGACCCAATGAACCAATGATCCAATCAATAGAGCAGCCCTTTTTGCAGCGGTTCTGCGGCCCGGCCCAGTGGTTCGAGGATTTGCCCCGCGCCGCGTGCCATCAATCCCAGCTCTGAGGGCGTTTGGAACCACAGGAAAACCTGGTCCTCATACTTCTTGATTTGCTCGGCATCCTTGACCGGCAATCCCACGGCTTTATTGTTGGCCATGCCTGCGGCCACCACCTTTTTTAGCGCTTCCTGTACCCGGGAATGATCAGATTGCCCGCGCAGACCCATGGAGAAGGAGAGGTCGCTGGTGCCCACAAAAATGACGTCAACGCCGGGTGTGGCAGCAATGGCGTCAACCTGCTCGATCGCCCGCTCCTCTTCCACGATGACCACTACCATGACGTTCTGGTCGGCAAAAGTGTGGTAACCCTCGGACGCCGGCCAGCGGAATGCCGCCAGACCCGCCCCCGAACCTCGCCGGCCACGCGGCGGATATTTGCACGCCTCCACCGCCTGCCGCGCCAACTCCGGCGTGCTGCAAAACGGAAAAATCACTCCCAGCGCCCCGGCATCCAGCACCCGTTTCGCCGTCCAAAGCTCGTTGACGGGAACGCGCGCAATGGGGACCGCCTTCAGGCCGCGGGTGGCCAAGACGATGTTGCGCAAGGTTTCCAGCGTGATTGGACTGTGCTCCATCTCAATCCAGAGGAAATCAAACTCCAGGGTCGCCCCCTGCGCCGCGGTCTCGACGCTCGCCACCGTGATGGTCGTGCCAATCACCGGCTTCCCCTCACGCAGCATCTTTTTCAGGTGATTTTCCGGGGCTCCAGGTGAGCCGGCAATTTCAGGGGGCATGGGAATTCTCCTTGTTCGAAATGACCGCCTTGACCTTGCAAGGCGCGGAACTGGGTCGCCTCGCCACGCACGGCCCTCCACTTCACCGCCATAGAGCTTCAATCGCCTCAAGTGTAGATTACCCGTTTGAGCGTCGTCCACGGGAATGTCAATCGACACAGTCTGATCATCGGGTCCACGGCCCATCTAAAGCCTATATCGTGTTCAGCCAATGGATCGATGGCCCGGTGGTCCGATGAACCGATGACCCGAACCCCCAAACGGTGGTAGAGTGTCAGCCACATAGCACTCGGGAGGTGTAATTGGCGCGCGCCAAGGTGGATGTGGTCGGTCTGGGTTTGAATGCTACGGACACGGTGATGACGGTCCGCAAGTTCCCTGCCCTGGGGGGCAAGGAGCGCGTGGTGGCGTCGTCAACGCAAGCTGGCGGGCAGACGGCGACAACGCTGGTCGCGTGCCGCCGCCTGGGACTGAAGGTGCGCTACATCGGGAAGGTGGGTGATGACCCTGCCGGCAAATTGCAGCTCGCCAGTTTGCGCCGCGAGGGTTTCGATTTGAGTCAGACCAAGGTGGTGCGTGGCGCTTCCACCCAGTACGGCAACATCATCGTCGACCAGGCCACGGGAGAGCGCACGGTGTTCTGGGATCGCGACTCGCGGCTGGCGGTTCAGCCCGGAGAGCTTAAGCCCACCGCCATCACCTCCGCGCGCCTGCTGCATCTGGATGGCTGCGACGTGGAAACCGCGCTGGTAGCGGCGCGTTGGGCGCGGCGCGCGCACATTCTGGTAGTGGCGGACCTCGACACCGTTTACAAGAAAGTGGAGAAGCTTTTTCCTTATCTCGATTACCTGATCGCGTCAACGCATTTTCTGCCGGCGGCCACCGGCCATGCCGACCCCTTCCAGGCGCTAGAAACCATGGCGCGCGAGCATCGCGTGGGCACGCCGGGAATGACGCTGGGCCGCGACGGCGCTTTGGTTTATCATGCAGGACGTTTCTACTACTCGCCGGGATTTGTGGTGGAGACGGTGGACACCACGGGCGCGGGCGACGTCTTTCATGGCGCCTTTGCTTATGCTTTGCTGGCGGGCTGGGACATGGCGCGAGCGCTCGACTTCTCCAACGCCATGGCCGCGCTCAACTGCACGGCGCCCGGCGCGCGGGGTGGAATCAAGTCGCGGGCCGAGGCCGAACGCCTTATGGCCACGGGCCTGCGGCATGTGAATGCGGCGTATAAATGCGTCAATCGGGTGATCGGGTAATCGGGTGAGCAATAAACCGACCCGATGGGAATAGTTCTTTGTTCATCCGATCATCGGCACGCCCGATCTCCCGACGATCTCAGACGGAGGTCGAGCCATGAATGATGAGCAAGGCGAAAGCGCACCTGGGGAACAGGTCCGCGCCATGTCTGCTGTAATGTGCGCAATCAAAGAACCCAGCAGTAGCAGAAGGAAACGGAGGGCCGATGAGACAGCGCCGTTACATTTTGGTTGGGACTCTGGGGGGAGTGGCACTGGGCGCGGCGAGCATCGTGATCGCGGTGGCTTACGCCGGTGGCGGGCACGGAACTTACGCACCGGCCAAAATACTCTTCCCCTACACGATGTGTCTTGCCATGGCCATAGCCGGAAGCATAACCCCTCCTCTAATGGCACTTGCGCTCTTGGAGTTCCCTTTATACGGATTCTCTATCGGACGGGCTGCGAGCCGTGGGCAAACGAAGACCGTGGTTTATTTGATCATCATTTTGCACACGCTCACGTGGGTGCTGTGCCTGTTTGTAAAGAGTGATACCTTCTGAGGCCTGTAGCCACGGTCAGTACCTTTTTGGCCTGGGTACTTCAAGTAATGGCCTTGGCATGTTTTGCTGGACCTACGTTAGTGGATCCAATATGAGTAAACGACACTCGCTTCCGATCGTTGCACTCCTCGCCGTAATCGCGGGGAGTTCGTGCACATACCTGCGCGCGCAAGGAAGCGCTCCGGCGCCGGGCGGTGCGCAGATCATTTCCTATGACAGCGACATCACCGTCAATCACGACTCCACGCTTCTGGTGCGCGAGACTATCGCGGTTTCTTTTCCCAGCATGCAAAACGCGCAGGGGATATATCGGGACATCGCCACCCACTACAACGATCAGTTTGCCAATCCCTACGTCATTCATTTTGAGGTCGTATCCCTTGAGCGCGACGGCCAGCCGGAGGACTTCTACCTACGCAAGACCGCCGATGGCCTGCGGATTTATCTGGGCAAAAGCGGCGAAATTGTTCCGCCCGGCGAGCACACCTATGAACTTACCTATACGGTCGATCGCGAACTGGGAGACTTTCCCGACCACGACGAACTTTACTGGAATGTAACGGGCAATGGGTGGATATTACCCATTCAGAAAGTCACTGCCACGGTTCATTTTCCCCAGGGGATCGCACCGGGAGCCATTTTGCTTGACGCCTACACGGGCCGGCGAGGCTCGGCGGGAAGCGACTTCACCGCATCGATGGCTCGACAGGGCAACGCCACCTATCGCACCACGCGCGCCCTTGCACCTTCGGAGGGCATGAGCATTGTGGCCCGCTGGCCCAAGGGATTTGTGAGTCCCATCACCGATGAGCAGCGGCACCACTACTTTCTGGAGGACCATCAGGCCGGTTTAATCATCCTGACGGGGCTTATTGTGCTCCTCATTTACTATATCGCGGCGTGGTTTCTGGGGGGACGCGGTCCTGCCCGGCGTGAGGATACCCCGGGGTCCGAACCTCCCCGGGGATTGTCCCCTGCCGCTCTTCGCTACTTCTGGCGCATGGACTTTGACCAAAAAGCCATGGTGGCTGATCTAGTCGATTTAGCGGTGAAAAAACAATTGGCCATTCTAGACGACGGAACCGGCGCTTACATTCTGGGCCGATTGAAACCGGGCCCTGCGCCCACCGACGGAGGCGAGCAGATCTCCCCGGATCAGGCCCCGCCGCAGGTCACCGCGGATGAGAAGCTCGTTCTGGACAGGCTTTTTGCGCCGGATGACACCATCCGGATGGACTCCGCGCATCGCACTCTGATCGGCGGCGCTGTGGAAGCGCTCCACCACCATCTGCGATTCGGTTTGGAGAAGTTCTACTTCGTGGCCAACAGCGGCGTCCTGATTCCCGGCTTGTTGATTTCGCTCGCCACTCTCGCTCGCTGCGGATATGCCATCCAGGGAGGCCAAGGCCTTCCCGTGCTCCTGCTCTCCGCCGGGCTCCTTCCCTGGAGTCTGGGTGGCCTGGCCCTGGCTATCTTCGCCATCGCCGCCTGGAGGAATGCTTTTTCCGATCCCTATCATCCCCCCACAGCGCGGAAACGGGCCATCGTCATAAGCGCAGTCCTCCTTCTTTTCCTGATCGGGGAGGTGGCAGGACTGGGCGTGATGTTGCGGGCCTCTACTCCCGAACTGGTTGCTCTCCTCCTGCTCATGGTGGCAATCAATTATCTCTTCTATAACATCTTCAAGGCTCCCAACCGCTCCCGCCGCGCGTTGGTGGAGCAGATCGAAAACTTCCGAATGTTCCTGGCCACGACGGAGCCAGCCCCGCGTGACGCGCGCACCCCTCCCAAGATCAGTTCTGTTCTGTTTGAAAAGTTCCTGCCTTATGCCATGGCATTGAATGTAGAGAAAGCGTGGGGGGAGAAGTTTGCCACTGCCCTTGGGCAAGCTGCGCAGGGGAAAACGATGACTTATTCACCCGCTTGGTACTCGGGACCCGCCTGGAACCCCATCACCGCCTCAACCTTCGCAACCACGCTGGCCAACTCCTTCTCCAGCGCCATATCTTCAGCGATGAGGGCTCGCGTTCCGAGGTCGGGGAGAGGCAGGCGGTAAGAAACCAAGCAGCGAGCGCTTTTTGCGAGTCCCGAAGAGTCGGGGTAGGCCGTGGGCAGGATGCGCTTTATGCGAGTGCCGGCAAGTCAGGAAAAGGAAGGGGCGCGCAAGTTACTGTAGAGGCCGGCTTAAGTCAGGCGCCATAGGAAACAAAGTATTGCCGCGCTGAGGAAGGGTAGCGCATCTTGCAAAGGTCCAGGACTTTTGAGTTGAGATCCTCTGGTTAGGATCGGCCGGGGCACGCGACCCGTCTGCGCGCCATATTGTGTACAGGTCATCGTGAATGGAACGGCAGAGCGCAGGTGGGAACGTTGAACCGCAAATCTATAGAAAGGGTCCGTGCTTGTGGAGCGCTCAACTTGTACTTTGATCAAGTCACGCTGAGCGTGCTGCTGCGCGTCTACGTGATATTTTCCGTGCGGTCGTTCATTGCGGCGCGGCGCTTGAAGGAGATGTAGCAGATGGGCACCATGAGGGGAGGAGGAATGGGCATGAGCGCGCGGGCTGAGCGCATGCCTCAGGGGCGCGGAGCGCGCGCGGGCGGGGCGGAACCGCCCAAGCGCAAGCCCGACCTGAAGAAACTGTGGCCGCAGATTTGGACCCTGGTGGCGCCGCGCAAGTGGCTGCTGCTCGCCGGGCTGGGGTTGATGGCCATCAACCGCGTTGCCGGCCTGGTGTTGCCGTATACCTCGAAACCGCTATTGGATAAAGTGCTTTCTCCGCAACATCCGCGACCCGACCTCCTGCCGCGCATCATCGCGCTGGTCTTCTCGGCCATGGTGGTGCAGGCCATCACTTCTTTCGCGCTCACGCAACTGCTCTCCAAGGCCGGCCAACGGCTGATTGCAGAGATGCGCCGCCAGGTGCAGCGGCATGTGGGCCTGCTGGCAGTCGCCTATTACGATGCGAACCGCACCGGCACGCTGGTGGCGCGTATCATGACCGATGTGGAGGGCGTGCGCAACCTGGTGGGGACCGGGCTGGTGGACTTTGTGGGCGGCCTGCTGACCGCCGTGCTGGCCTTTATTTATCTCCTGCATCTCAGCGTCGCCGTCACGCTGACTGTTTTCACCGTAATAGGGGCATTCGTCTTTGTCTTACAGTATGGCTTCAAAACGATTCGGCCCATCTTCCGCGAGCGGGGCAAGATCAACGCGGAGGTTACCGGGCGGTTGACCGAGTCGCTGGGCGGAGTGCGGGTCATCAAGGGTTATCACGCGGAAGAGCGTGAGGCCGCGGTTTTCGCTACCGGTGTGGACCGGCTGCTGCAAAATGTGATGAAGTCGCTGACCATGACCAGCGCGCTCTCGGCCGCGTCCATGACGGTTTTGGGGCTGGTTTCATCGGTTGTGATGTGGATGGGCGGGCATCGGGTGCTGGGGAACACCTGGACGGTGGGCGACTACTTCAGTTACAACATGTTCCTCGCCTTCATGATTGCGCCCGTGTTCCAGATTGTAAACATCGGCACGCAATTGACGGAAGCTTTTGCCGGCCTGGACCGCACCAACGAGATCATGGCCGAACTGGAAGAGAATCAGAGCCCCGGGCGCGCCATAAAGATGCCGCCCATTCAGGGCACGGTGCGCTTTGAAGATGTGGAGTTTGCCTATGACCCGGGAAAACCGGTGCTGCACGGAATCAGCTTTTTGGCCGAGCCGGGAACGGTGACGGCGCTTGTGGGGTCATCGGGATCGGGCAAATCCACCATCATTAGCCTGCTGTGCGCCTTCCATACGCCCACCAAGGGCCGCGTGCTCGTGGACGATGTGGACCTTGCCCACGTGGATCTGAACACCTATCGCTCGCAGTTGGGGGTGGTGCTTCAGGATTCGTTTCTCTTCGATGGCACGATTCGGGAGAACATTATGTTTTCACGGCCGGAGGCGAGCGAGGAGCAGTTCCTGTTTGCCTGCCGGACGGCGCGCGTGGACGAGTTTGCCGAGCGCTACAAGGATGGCTACGATACCGTGGTGGGCGAACGGGGCGTGAAGTTGTCAGGCGGGCAGCGGCAGCGGCTTTCCATTGCCCGCGCGCTACTCGCGGAGCCGCGCATCCTCATCCTCGACGAGGCCACGAGTTCGCTGGACTCCGAGTCCGAGGCCATGATTCAGGCGGGACTGAATCAACTGATGCAGGGACGCACCACCTTTGTCATCGCCCACCGCCTCTCCACCATCCGCCGCGCCGACCAGATTCTGGTGGTGGAGGAGGGACGCATTGTGGAGCGGGGTAACCACGCGCAGCTTTTCGCTCTGGGCGGGCGCTATTACGACCTTTACACGAGGCAGCACGGCCTCGAGGCGAACCTGTTCCTGGCGCCCGGTGAGGGGGATGTGGTACCGGCGGAATAAACGGAGAGATTTCGTCAGTGTGTCTAGCAGTGCAAATCTATTGTCGTGCGCATTCGGGATAAGCAAGGGGAAGAAAGAAGGGGCAGTCAACTTTTGCTGGGGACCGACATTACAGGCTGCGGCAAACTTTTCCACCGTGGACAATCACATTGAGGATAATTCGGGTCGGGCTTCGTCCTAGCGATTTAGGTTGATGGCGCGGTCACCGTGCAAATAGGATTTGACGATCGCGCCCCATTTCCCTTGTGCCGTAAGGATCAGTTCGATGGCCTCGCGCACGGCGCCGGCGCCGCCCGCGCGGCGAGTGCAAAAGTGGGCGTGTTGGCGCACCACATCATCCCCGTTGGCCACGCTCACGGCCAAGCCCACGCGGACGAGCAAGGGCAGGTCGGTAAGGTCGTCGCCCACATAACAAACTTCGGCGTCCGTCACGTGGGCAGCGCCGCGAATCTTCTCGTAGGGCTCGATTTTTTCCAAGCAGTTTTGCTGAAGGTAATGGATTCCCAAATCCTGGGCGCGCGATTCGATCACGGGCGAACCACGTCCGGTGATGATGCCGGATTTGAGGCCCGCGTGGTGGGCCAGGCGCAGGCCCAGGCCATCGCGGGAGTCAAACCCCTTGGTTTCCAGCAAGCCGCCGCCGGGCCCGTTCACATAGTAGAATCTCCCGTCGGTCATGACTCCGTCTACATCCATCAGTAGCAACTTGATCTTTTTGGCGCGGGCCAACAATCCTCGAGTGTATTTTGCCATATGTTTTTTGCAGTTCTCCGGGCACGTGTCTGGGGCACACTCCGGAAGTAATTTGTCCCTGGTCGCCGTCGCTTTCTTGCCCCCAACCTAGCGTCGCGGGACTGATTGCAGAGTCAGAATGATAGCACAGCTCGTAATGTATTGGGTTGTCGGGGTCGGCATTACAACTCAGGGCCGCGGTTGTTGCCGCGGTTGTAGCGCTGAACTTTAGTTCAGCACATGCCGACTTAAAGGTCGGCGCTACAATTACCATCTCTTGCGCACGGCGCTAGCTCGGCGCCGAATCCTCCCCCGAGGCCACGGTCACGCGGTTGCGCCCATTGCGCTTGGATTCATACAGCGCCTTATCCGAAGCCTGGATGACTTCCTCCAGGGTTTGGCCGTGTTCGGGAAAAACCGCCACCCCAATACTCACCGTAAGCGGGGGCAGTGGCTTCTCCGCGTTGGAAGGCACCACCATTAACATTACGGCTTTGCGGATGCGCTCCGCCACCAGGGTGCAGGATTTCAGCGTGGTATCAGGCAGTACGATAATGAACTCTTCTCCCCCGTAACGGGCGGCCATGTTGGTTTCGCGCATGGCGGCGGTAACCGTCTTGGCAAAATGGCGCAGGATGCGATCGCCGATTTCATGCCCGTAATCGTCGTTGAATTTCTTAAAGTGGTCCAAGTCCATCATGATGAATCCCAGAGGCTGCTCGCGCCGCTTGGCGATGGCAAAGAGTTTGTGCGCGTAATCCTCCAGAAACCGTCGGTTGTAAAGCCCCGTCAGCATATCGATGTTAGCCTGTTGTTTCATCTTGGCGAGGTTACGCAAGTTGGAGAGTGCGGATGCCGCGCCGCTCAGGTAACTTTCCAGCAAGCGCTGGCGTTCGGGTGTCCAAAGGTTCTTGGCCGCCTCCATACGGACGGAGCCGATGATGATGCCGCCGGCGATCAAGGGGCCGCAATAGTAGCTTCCTTCGGAAGGCAGCACGAACTTGGAGGGGCAGAGCGGCTCAACTTGCACGTCGTTCACCACGAAGGAGCGCCCCGTGCGCACCGCTTTGCAATTGTGCGGTTCTTCGATCACCGCCCAGGCTCCGACCTGCTTGGGAAGCGGCACCAGAGTGGCCGCCACCTCCAGATAACTCTCGGCCTGCTTTAACTGGAAGACGATGACTTGGCGCGGGTGGAAGCGGTCTTTCAGGGAATGCAAAAGCAGGTCGTAAACCTCCACTTCCGAGGTGCACTGGGCGACCGCTTCGGAAAACCGGTTCAAGGAGGCGATTTCCTCACTCTCGCGCTTCAGGGCGGTGGTCATGTCGGAAAAGCTGCGGGAGAGAATACCAAATTCGTTGTCGACCACAGGCGGCAGCGAGGGGGCAAAATCGCCGCGCCCCACCTGCTCGGAAGCTTGGATAAGTTGCAGCACCGGGACCACAATCTGGCGCGTCACCACATTGGTCAAGAAAACCAGAACGACGGCCAGGAACGCGGCCAAGCTGACGCCCACCACCAGCATGCGCCGGATCAGCTTTTCCGCGCCGTCCATTTCGCTCACGTTTTGGGTTTCGTCTTCCACCCCCAGTTTCAACACCTCCGAGCGGATCGCATCCATGCGCTTCTGGCCATCCACTAAGGTGGCGGCGGCATCGAAATCCACGCCGGAGCGCACCTTTTCGATCGCCGGCAGAGCCCATTGCCTTTGGAGTTGATCGAATTCCGCCCGGATTCGGTTCACCTCCTGTTCCTCTGCCGGGTCGCCCGCTTCCAAATCTCGGAGGGCGATCAAATCTGCCAAGCCATCAATCACGGCCTTGTCGTAAGGGGTCAGCGCATCCTTCTGGTGGGTATAGACGTATCCCCGAACCGCCATGGAGGCATCTGTCGCGTGCCGCAGGAAGTATTCACTGCGCACCACGCTTTCCTTGGAACGCATCGCCGATCGCTCCGTGCTGATGGCACTCCAGTATGCGTAGAAAAAAAGTGCCACCGCGCAAAGCAAAACGAACAAAGGAGGAAGGGTTACCAGAAGGATCTGGTCGCGAATTTTGAGGCTGCGGATCGTGAACGCCATAGGCTTGCATCGAGGGCTGCCGGAATCGCCTGGTTGATCCGTGTAGCAAAATAGCGCGAATCGCCCGGCTCGTCAAATTAAGAGTGAAAGGCACAGCGCCGACCTCTTCTGAAGGCCCGCGGTTTTTCCTGCGCTCCGCACTCCCCTACCCGCTTCGGTATTGCCTCCGCACGGCATCGCGTGTAGATTGTTCGCTGGTGATAAACCGCGGCCTCACGGAGAGATTATGACAGATCTCGCCAGCGGCACAGGTGGAGGTCGAAGGCGGTTTCTGCCCTCAGCGGATTCCGTTGGCCGGTGTAATCGTGTGAACTTCGGCGCGGGAGTTTCCACCCTAAGAAACCGGAATGAAGGATACCAGGATGAAACGCAAATGGTTGGCGGCAGGGTTCCTGTTGATCTCCCTCGGAGCGGCGCGCCTTGCCTGGGCGCAAGACAAACCTCTCACCAGGGACCAAGTCTTGAACCTCGTCCGCAATCAACTGGGCGATGAGACGGGCGCAAGAGCCGTCCAGGAGCGCGGGATAGACTTCGAACCCACCGAGGAGTTCCTTCAGTCCCTGCGCGATGCGGGGGCGAAGGACATTTTTGTGAAAGCCGTGCGCGAGGCGAAGCGCCCTGCGGCTCCCGGGCCCACCCCCAGTACGCCCCTTGATTTCTTCCAGGTGACCGACCTTTTGATCAGCGGGGTGAGCAGTGACCGCATCGCATCGCTGGTGCAGGATAGAGGCATTTCCTTCCCCCCAAACTCCGCCGACCTCGAGCTATTGCAAGCGCTGGGGGCTCAAACCTCTCTGCTGGATGCCGTCAAGGCAGCCAAGGTTTCGCACCCCGATAGAGCCGCAACCAAAGCGCACGCGCAGATCTCCGAGCAAGACTACCGCGAGCGTCTGGCACAGGATCCAACCAACGCGGCAGTCCGGTTGGCTCTGTCCTTCGCCTTGCGTTGGGAGAACAAACTGGACGAGGAGTCGCAGGTTTTGCGCGAGGGCGTGCTCCTGAACCCCGCGGATGGCCGGATGCATTATCAGCTCGGGCTCATGGCGCTGTTAACCAAGGATACGGAAGGGGCAATCACGGAATTCCGTGAGGCGGTGCGCCTGAACCCGGAAGACTTCTCTTCCCATGTCGGTCTCGGTAATGCTCTCAAAAATAAAAGTGATTTGGACGGGGCAATCGAGCAGTATCGCGAAGCTCTGCATCTGGATCCGGCCAGGTCCCCGACGCGCATGTATCTGGCCAGCCTTCTCTACCAGAAGGGCGATGTGGACGCGGCGGAGGCCGAGTGCCGGGAGACTATGCGTTTGGATCCATCCTACCCCCAGGCGCACTCGGGCCTGGCAACCGTGCTGGCTAAAAAGGGGGATACCGACGGCGCCATCACCGAGTACCGGGAGGCACTACGCTTGAATCCTTCGATGCCCGATGCGCACTTCTCCCTCGGAAACGCGCTGTACGGAAAGGGGGATTACGACGCTGCCCTGGGCGAGTTCCGGGAGGCAGTGCGGTTGAATCCAGCGCTGCCCGAGCCGCACTTGGGCGCCGGAAATGTACTGTACAGAAAGGGGGATTTCGACGGCGCCATTAGCGAGTACCGCGAGGTCCTGAACCATTCCGCCCAAAATGCTTCCGCCCACTACAACCTTGGCCTCGCACTGGAGAAAAAGGGTAACCCTCGCGAGGCACTCGACGAGTACCGTCAAGCCTCCCAACTCCAGCCGCAAAACACCCAATTCAAGCAAGCTTGCGATCGGCTCTCTGCTCTGACTAACTCACAATCAAAGTGAGTGTCACGGTTTGGCTCATGGCAGTAGAGCCCGAACCCGTGGTGCCCGTCACCGTCAGTGTGTAGGTTCCCGCCGGCGTTACAGGCGTAACCGGAGGCGGCGTAACGCCACTAGTTCCACCGCCGCCACATCCCGCCAGCGCGAGCAACAATCCCAGGGCGAGCGGGAACAATGCGGCCTGCCAACGGCGCACCGGGGATTGCTGGCGGCGACGGATGGCCCATGCTATCGCGGCAAGAACCAGGGCAAGCATCAACAGACCCCGGAAGCGTGGCAATACCGGTGGGACCGGCGGAAGCGGTTGAGAGCGTGGTGCGCTGACCGATGTGGCGGTCGTACTAACCGTGACGGTGACATTGGTTGCAGAAGTCCCCGGCGATATCTGTTTCGGCCAGACTGAGCAGGTGGCTCCGGCGGGAGCTCCGGAGCAAGATAAGCTCACTCCCCCGGAGAATCCCCCTAGACCCGTCAAGCTTAAAATGTAGGTTGCCGATGAGCCGGGCGTGACCTGGACCGTGGTGGATTGACCGGAGGCCGGGGCCAGCGTAAAGCCCTGGCTCGCCGCGCTGAGTGCGAGAGTCTGGGGACTCCCGGGCGCATTGTCAGTGAACGCGAGGCTGCCCGACGCGGCGCCTCCAGTCGTCGGCGTGAACGTGAGCGCCACCGTGCAGTTCCCGCCGGCGGCGACGGGGGTTGAGATCGAACAGGTGGTCCCGGTGGTGGCGATGGCAAAGGGGCCGGTGACCGCAATCGCGCTGAACGTGAGGCTGGCATTACCCGTGTTGGTGAGAGTGACAGGCTGGGCAGTGCTGGTGGTCCCTACCGGTTCAGGCGGGAAAGTCGGCGCCGCGGACAGGCTAACCGTAGGTCCAGTCCCCGTCCCGCTCAAGCTCACGGTCTGCGGACTGGTGCTGGCGTTGTCGGTGAGCGTAAGGCTGCCGGAGCGTGTCCCGTCGGCCGTGGGCGTGAACGTCACATTGATCACGCAACTCCCGCCGCTGGCGGCAACCGGCGCCGTGGTGCTACAGATGGTGCCGCTCGCCACGGCAAAGTCTCCCGTCACCGCAATGCTCGTGAAGGCCAGGGGAGCCGTGCCGTTGTTCGTCACCGTTACCGCGCTGGCCGGGCTCGTCGTCGTCTCCGCTTGGCTGCCAAAGCTCACACTCGTGGGGTTCAGGCTGACAATGGGGGCAATTCCGGTGCCGCTCAAACCCACAACTTGGGAACCGCCGGTGGCACTGTCGGTGAGCGTGAGGTTGCCGGAGCGGGCGCCCACAGCCGAGGGCGTGAACGTGACATTGATCGCGCAATTACTGTTGATGGCCACCGCCGCCGTGGTGCTGCACGTGGTGCCGATGACCGCCACGGCAAAGTCCCCCGTCACCGCGATGCTCGTGAAGGTCAGGGATGCCGTGCCGCTATTCGTCACCGTTACCCCGCTGGCCGCGCTCGTGCTCCCCACCTGTTGATTGCCAAAGGTCAAACTTGTGGGGTTCAGGCTGACGGTGGCGGCAATGCCGGTGCCGCTCAAACCCACGCTTTGGGGACTGCCGCCGGCGTTATCGGTAAGCGTGAGGTTGCCGGAGAGGCTGGTTGCGGCCGTGGGCGTAAACGTCACATTGATCGCGCAATTGCTTCCGGCGGCAACCGGCGTGTTGATTTTGCACGTGGTGCCGCTGGCCGCTATGGCAAAGTTCCCCGTCACCGCGATGGCCGTGAAGGTCAGGGGAGCCAATCCGTTGTTCGTCACCGTCACCGTGCTGGCCGGGCTCGTTGTCCCCACCTGTTGATTGCTAAAGCTCACACTCGTGGGGCTCAGGCTGACAATGGGGACAGTGCCGGTGCCGCTCAAACCCACAACTTGGGGACTGTTGCTGGCGTTGTCGGTGAGCGTGAGGTCACCCGAGCGGGCGCCCGCGGCCGAAGGCGTGAAGGTGACATTAATCACGCAATTGCCGCCGGCGGCAACGGACGTACTGGTGCTGCACGTGGTGCCGCTGGCCGCTACGGCAAAGTCCCCCGTCACCGCAATGCTCGAGAAGATCAAAGGCGCCTCGCCGGTGTTGCTCACTGTAACGCTGCTGGCCGTGCTGGTCGTCCCCACTGGCTGATCGCCAAACGTCAGGCTGGTCGGGAAGAGGGCAACCACCGGAAACTGGAGTAATACTGAGACGTTGTTCGAGCCATGGTTGGCAGTGGCCAGATCGAGCCTGCCATCCCCGGTGAAGTCCCCCACAGCGATGGCGTAGGGGTTAAGCCCCGTGGCGGGAGATGAAGCGGCGGGCGTGAAGGTCCCGTCCCCCTTTCCAAACAAGATCGTCACGGTGTTGCTATTTTCATTCGTCACCGCCAGGTCCAATTCCCCATCGCCGCGGAAGTCCCCTACCGCCACGGCGTAAGGTCCGTTTCCGGTGGCCGGAGATGCGGCGGGGCTGAACGTGCCATCACCATTGCCGAGTAAAATCGTTACGTTGTTGCTGCCAAAATTCACCACCGCCAAGTCCAGTTTCCCATCCCCGTTGAAGTCCCCCACCGCCACGGCGTAGGGTTTGGATCCCGTGGCGGGAGACGCGGCAGCGGGCGTGAACGTGCCATCGCCATTTCCCAGTAAGATCGTCACGGTGTTGCCGTTAGAATTCGCCACCGCCAGGTCAAGCCTTCCATCCCCGTTGAAGTCCCCCACGGCAATGGCGATGGGAGCGCTTCCCGTGGCCGGAGATGTGGCGACGGGCGTGAACGTGCCGTCACCGTTCCCCAGCAAGATGGTCACGTTATTGCCGTTCAAATTCGTCACCGCTAAGTCCAAAAAACCATCCCCGTTGAAGTCTCCTGCCGCCAGCGCATAGGGCTCGAGTCCCGTGGCCGGAGACGCAGCGGGCGTGAACGTGCCGTTGCCGTTCCCCAAGAGAATCGTCACGTTGTTGCTGCCGGCATTCGCCACCGCCAGGTCAAGGTTTCCGTCCCGGTTGAAGTCCCCCAACGCGACTCCGTAGGGCCAAGCTCCCGTGGCTGGAGACGAGGCGGCGGGCGTGAACGTGCCGTCGCCGTTTCCCTCCAGGATTGTCAGGTTGTTGTTGCCAAAGTTCGTTACCGCCAGGTCCACCTTTCCGTCGTTGTTGAAATCCCCCGCCGCGATGGACGCCGGAGCAGTTCCCACCAGAATGGGTGAGCCGTTCGCCTTGCTGAAAGTCACCGTCGCGGTGGGGGCTGTTACCGGCAACGAGATGGTGTTGGAAATCAAGGTCGAGCCATTGGCCACCGTGATCGCAGCCGTCCCCGGCGAGGCGATGTTTGCCGCCGGCACCGTCGCCGTAAGCTGTTCACCCCCCACCCAAGTCGTCGCCAGCGGCGCGCCGTTCCAATTGACCGTGGCGCCGGTGTCAAAGCCCGTGCCATTGACGGTGAGAGTGAATGCCGGCCCGCCAGGCGCGGCACTTGTGGGCGCCAGGGGTTGGTTGATGAGCGGCACGGGATTTACGCCGTTACCCGACAGGATGACCGGTTGTGGTGGGCTGGTCGGGGCGTTGTCCGTGATGGTAAGGGTGGCGCTACGGGGTCCCAGCGCCGAAGGCGTAAAGGTAACGTTGATGGCACAATTGGCTCCCGCTGCCAGCGTCGATCCGCAGGTGTTGGTTTGGGCAAATTCGCTAAAGTTGGTTCCCGTGATGACGAAGCTCGTGAGGGTTGTCAAGGTGCTGCCCGTGTTGGTCAGAGTGAGGCTCAGCGCGGGGCTGGTGGTCCCCGGTGTTTGGTCCGGAAAGGTGAGTGAAGTGAGCGAAGGGACCACGCCCACCCCCGTCCCGTATCCGCTCAAACTCACGGTCTGCGTGCTGCCTGCCACTAAATTATTGTTGTCGGTGATGGTCAGAGTGCCGGAGAACGGACCGGTGGCCAAGGGTGTGAAGGTCACGTAGATCGTGCAGGAGCTGCCGGCCGCGAGACTGCCCGTGCAGGCGCCGGGGCCGGTGGCCACGGCAAAGCTGGTGCTCGCGGCGACATTGGAGATGGTGAGCACGGCGGTGCCCGTGTTGCTCAAGGTGGCGGCCAGCGGCGCGCTCGTCGTCGGCACCGTCTCATTGCCGAACGCCAGACTGGACGGGGAGACGCTGGCCAGTGGGACGGAAACTCCCGTCCCCTTCAAGTTCACTGTCTGCGTGGTGCCAGGCACCCCGCCGCTGTTGTCGGTAATGGTCAGCGTGCCGGAGAGTGGGCCGGTGGCCGTGGGTGTGAACGTCACGTTAATCGTGCAGGAACCGCCGGCCTCGACACTGCCCCCGCAGTTGTTGGTCTGGCCGAAGTTGGCGCTCGGGGTGATGCTGGTGATGGTGAGCGCGGGGTTGCCCGTGTTCGTCAGGGTTACCGCCTGCGGCGTGCTGGTGGACCCCACGTTCTGAGGACCAAACGTTAGGAGGGACGTGGAGACGCCGGCCAGCGGAGCCTGAATGAGTACTGAGACGTCGTTCGAGCCATGGTTGGCGGTGGCCAGATCGAGCCTGCCATCCCCGTTGAAGTCCCCCACGGCGAGGGCGTACGGGTTCTTCCCCGTGGCCGGGGACAAGGCGTCGGGCGTAAATGTGCCATCGCCGTTCCCCAATAAGACCGTCACGGTGTTGCTGTTTTCATTCGCCACCGCCAGGTCCAATTTCCCATCCCCGTTGAAGTCTCCCACCGCGACTGCGTAAGGCCCGTTCCCCGTGGCCGGAGACGAACTTGCGGGCGTGAACGTGCCGTCGCCATTGCCGAGCAGAATCGTTACGCTGTTGCTGCCAAAATTCACCACCGCCAGATCCAATTTCCCATCGCCGTTGAAGTCCCCCGCCGCAACGGCGTAAGGCTTTGATCCCGTGGCCGGAAATGGGGCAACGGGCGAGAACGTGCCATCGCCGTTCCCTAGTAAGATCGTCACGGTGTTCTGGTTCACATTCGTCACCGCCAGGTCCAGTTTCCCATCCCCGTTGAAGTCCCCCACGGCGATGGCGATGGGACCGCTTCCTGTGGCCGGAGATGCGGCGGCAGGCGTGAACGTGCCATCCCCATTCCCCAGCAGGATCGTCACGTTATTGCTGTTCAAATTCGTAACCGCCAAGTCCAAAAAACCGTCCCCGTTGAAGTCTCCCACCGCCAGTGCATAGGGCTCGACTCCCGTGGCCGGAGATGCGGCGGCGGGTGTGAACGTACCGTTGCCGTTCCCCAGGAGAATCGTCACGTCGTCGCTGTCCGTGTTCGCCACCGCCAAGTCCAATTTCCCAATCCCTCGGAAGTCCCCCACCGCAACTCCGTAAGGCCAGGTTCCCGTGGTCGGAGTCGAGGCGAGTGTAAACGTGCCGCCGCCGTTTCCCGTTAGGATCGTCACGGAGTTGCTGGCGAAGTTCGTTATTGCCAGGTCCAAAATCCCATCGCCATTGAAATCCCCCGCCACGATGGACGCGGGGGCAGTTTGCGCCGCTACGGGCGAACTGGGCGCGTTGGTGAAAGTAGCCGTCGTGGTGGGGGCTGTTACCACAAACGAGATCGTATTGGAAGTTAAGCCCACACCATTAACCACGGTGATCCATGCCGTCCCGGGCGAGGCGATGTTGGCCGCTGGCACCGTCGCCGTAAGCTGTTCACCCCCTACCCAAGTCGTCGCCAGCGGCACGCCATTCCAATTGACCGCGGCGCCGGCGTCAAAGCCAGTGCCATTGACAGTGAGAGTGAATGCCGACCCGCCGGGTGCGGCACTTGTGGGCACAAGGGGTTGGTTGATGAGCGGCACGGGATTTACGCCCTTGCCGGCCAAACTGACCGTTTGCGGGGTGTTCACGGCGTTGTCCGTGATCGTAAGGATGGCGCTACGGGATCCCAGCGCTCCCGGCGTAAAGATGACGTTGATGGCACAATTGGCTCCCGCCGCCAGCGTCGACCCGCAGGTGTTGTTCTGGGAAAAATCGCTACCATTGGTCCCCGTGATGACGAAGCTGGTGAGGGTCAACGCCGAGCTGCCCGTGTTGATCATGGTGAGGGTCTGCGCGGGGCTGCTGGTCCCCGGCGTTTGATCCGGGAACGTGATGGAAGTGAAGGACAAGCTCACCGTCACCCCCGTCCCTCCGCTCAAAGTCACCGTCTGCGGGCTGTTCGAGGCGCTGTCGGTAATATCCAGTGTGGCGCTAAAGATCCCCGTCGCTGATGGCGTGAACGTCACGCTGACCGTGCAGGTGCTGCCCGAGGCCGGAGAGGGAGTAAGCGTGGCTCCCGTGCAGGTGTCGGCGGTCTTGGCAAACTCGCCGGGGTCCGCACCGCCAATAGTGGCCGTCGAGATGATGAGGGGGGAGGACCCAATATTGGTCACCGTCACGCTTTTGGCGGCGCTAGTGGTACCGAGGGGTTGGGGTGGAAAGGCGATGTTGGGGGGGGACAAGGCCACCGAGGGCAGCGAGATCGAAACCATGCTGGCCAACAGGTTGGAGACATTGACCGTCCCGATTCCCGAGGTGAAGTCCCAGCCGGTCCCGGCCTGGAACGCCGGTTGATAGCCCTCGCTGCTGTTGCTTGCCTGGGTAGCGCACGTTCCGCCCGCTCCCCCGCCTCCGCTGATGACGCAACGGGGCAGGGTGGTGTAGCCGCTGCCGCCGCTGCCAATGCCGGTCGCGAATCCCGGCGCCAAGTTTGCCGTGCAGGTCGCGCCCGCCCCGCCGCCTCCGGTGAGTGTACATGTGGGGGCAGTGGTGTAGCCGCTCCCGAAGTTGGTCATCGTATATGCGCAAATCGATGTGTCTCCACAGACGTATGCCAAACAAGTCGCACCAGATCCTGTGTCCACCGTCGTCAGGGTGCAGGTTGGATTCGACGAATAACCGCCCCCGCCGGTCGTCGCACTAATCGAGGCGACCACGGTGGTCTGGTAGGCATAGCAGCTCGCCCCTGATCCGCCGCCCCCGGTCAGGGTGCAGTTAGGCGCGCTCGTGTAGCCCCCTCCAAGGCCGGTGACCCACACGTTGGTTATGGACTGAGGGGAAGTGGAAACCACACCATAGGTGGGCGGTGGATAGGTGATCGCGTACTGAAAGCAATTCTCCCCCCCCAGGCACGGCACGTCGTTGTCGCCCCCCATGGCCCCGCTTGTTTCAAAGTAACGAAGCGGAAGCTGGGTTACGTCGTAGAAAATACAGTTGGCGGCTACGAGATTGCCCAGAGCAGAGTTACAGGTCGTACTGCCCGTGCCGCCGTACTCCGTCGCCGCGAGGGAGTAATACTTGGAATCCGGGTTACCCCACTTGACCCCGGAAGCCTCGTTGACAAGCGCCTGAATGCCCGCCCAGATGGGCGCGGCAACCGACGTCCCGCCCACGCCGGCCCACGTGGAGGGAGCACCGGTGCAACTCGCGCCACCATTGTTCAAGTCAGAGAAACAAGTAACGTAGTAGTGGTTCCAGGTTCCGTTGCCAGCGAAGAGCGAAACATCGGGAATGTCCCGCACGCCATCGCTGGGGTTGCCGACGAAGCCGGACTGCCACACGGGCTTGGCGTACCCTACGCAGGTACCACCCACCGCGTCGACGTAATCCGTGGGACTCAGAAAGCCGAGGAAACCCGGCCCGCCGGTGGCGCATGCGCTGGGGCCGCCGCTACCGGCAGTGGTGGTTAGGAGGTTGTTGTAGGTGGCATCATTGCAAAGTCCGTTCCAGCCAAAGGTGGGCAAAACTTTAAGGTAGTCACCGAGCAGCACACTAGCGCAGGAGTCGTTCCAGGGAATTTCGGGGACATACGAAAGCGCCGACTCGAAGTTGTTGGGGTTGCTGGTGGAGCTCCAGTAGGTGCTGTTCTCTTTCTCGTATGTATCGGCAAAGTCGGTTCCCCCCACCGCCACGTTGTAGGGTGTGGAGGCCAATCCGTTGACGGTGATTCCGTTTAAGGCGTAACTCTCCTCGTAGATGTCGTTACTGGACGCGCCGTTGTTGCCCGCGGAAACGAAGACGGAGACGCCCTGCCCCGCCGCCTGCTCATACAGATTATTGATGTTGAGGTTGGTCGCCGCGCCGAGCACCGTCTCGGCCTCACCATAACTGATGCTGACAATGGCCGGCGGCGTGCTGCTGGCTAGGAGGTTTGCCAAGGTAACGAAGATCCCCCCCGAGCAGGACGCCAGCTCGATCTTCGCGCTGGGAGCCGCCGCGCTTGCCCATTCCGCATCCAGGGCCGCTTCCCTATCGTAAAGGTTGACTCCTGGATCGGTGCAGTTAGGGTGGACCTGCGTCAGGGAGCCAAGTGGGTACGATGCGGAAAGGCCAAGGGCGGAGCGGAAAGTATCCCAGTCTTCGGTGCCGTAGATAAAGAGGTCGCTATACTCGATCACCGCGATTGTCTGTCCCTGGCCCGAATAGCCCTCCGCAAAGGCCGGGCCGAAGTTGTAGATCTTCCACAAGTCTGCCGGCACCAGCGGGTAGTCGCCGCTCCCGACGGTGTAATTGGCGCGCGGCTGAAACATCGGGTGAGCCCGGAAGTCATGCAGGGAAACGGGGCCCGCCACCACTGACCCCAGGTCGGCGGGAATCTGCGGGTCGCTCATGTTGGCATAGTGGGCCTCGCCATTCACCATCAAATTATGAATCTCCGTGTGAAAGGCCTGGCGAATCTGGCCCGCCGTCGCGTTGAAGTCAATGGTCATTTGGCTGGGATAGACCTGGTTGACCTTGAACCCTTGCGACTCCAGCCAATCCGTCACCTTGGCGACGTCACCCGGCGCGACGCCGTAAGTCTGCCCGAATTCCTCCGCCGTTAACCAATGGTGAAAAAGCGGTGACGCGGGATCGTGAAGTTCGTCGATGAACTGCTCGAGGGCTTGCTCCTGCTCCGGAGTCCGCTGCAACTGGAGCATCAGGTGGTTGAGGGGCATGCTGTCGGCCACTCGCCCGCGATCGTTGTACGCATTGGCTTCCGGGCGCGTGTTGCCCCGCAGGGTGACCAGGGCGCTTGATCCCGTCATGGGCGCGGGGAGCGTGCTGGCAGCGCTTACCGGGCTCGCCAGCGCGGCCGCCAGCCAGCGTTCGGCGCGCTGGGGCTGAATCCTCGCCGGCACGGCTGGAACCTGAGGGCCAGACAGAGCGTTCGCTGCGGCTTGTATCCCCGGAAGAAGACCAAATCCTATGATGGCGAGAAACAAAATGCCAACGAATCTGGAGCGGAGCACAAGGCGCGGGAACGCGATGTGCTGCTTGCAAGCGTCGAGGCGCGGGAGCATGGGAACCTTCCTTTGCCTGTTAGGGCAGAGATTCGATTTCACGCAGGCACGATAACTCCTTAATAGCTTGAAGTCAAGGAAAGATATTGTGCAAAAGTATAGTACATGCATCTAAAATACACAGACACAATGTCTCGTGATGAAAACGATAGGGCGTCCCCCGGAGAATTGCGCCGGCCTTGGCGAGGCCGCGCCCCCGGCCCTGGCCGGTGCGAGGCAGCTTGCCGAACTCGACCTCCGCTTCGGCTGATTTCCCGCCGCCGGGGTGGAAACCGGGCGATGGCAAATGGTATTCTTTGCGGCCTGTAGCCTCGGAAGAAGACAAAATCCGCCGAGGACGGGAAATGCCGGGCCCACAAATCCGCAACCGTAGACAAAGCGCCTAGCCGCGATCCGCTGCTTGCCAACGCCGACGCGCGGGAGCATGAATATCCTCTCTTCGGGCGAGAATCCGAATGAGAACATCAAAGGTACTTCTCAAACAAGGGAATGGCAATCCCCCAAAGGTACTAAGACGAGATATCGAGTTAATGAACAATATGCAGACCCCATTTCCCCTGGCAGGAAGGAATGGACTTGCAGGGGGGAGCGGCGAGGACCCCAAGTGAGCCCCCTCATTCTGGGGAATTGGGCTTACGTATGTAGAATTACACTCGGCGTTCGGAATACTATGGAAATCAGGATTACCATGGGGAATGGATTTGGTGACGGGTGTGTGTTGGCCACGACGGAATGTCCACCGGCCGGCAGGCGGCAGGCTCCTTGCGGACTTACCACCCGCTCCTAATAGTGCGCGTGCCTTCTGACACCCCCGCCCTAACAAAGTGCCTTGTCTGACGGCAAAAGGGCTAGGGTTTATTGTGCTTGCATACATTTTCACAAGTTTAGGGCTAAGAAACATGCTAAGCCGTTTAATAGCAATGAGTTACCCTGTAAAAATTAGCCCCGGCGCAAGCTGCCTTTGAGCGTTGTAACCAACTGATATTTCACGAGTTATGTCGAGGACACAACAGAATTTAGCTAACAGCCTTGCTTTCAATGTTTTATTCCGGGTTTAGGGTTTGTCAATCTACCCCCTTAAGTCCTTTAGAAGACTCCATTTAACGCTTATTACTGGGCTGTAGCCCTTTGTCACGGGAAAACCGCCGCGGCCCCAGCCTGCGAACGAAATCCCCCAAATCGCGCAGCCGCTCCGCGAGGGGCTGGAAAAGCCGGAGGTCGAGAGCGTTCGCGCCGTCGGAAAGCGCCCGAGCGGGTCGGTCATGAACCTCCATGAAGACCCCATCCACTCCTGCCGCCACGCCCGCGCGCGCCAGCGTTTCAATAAACTGCGGCTGGCCCCCGCTGCGGTTTCCCTCTCCCCCGGGGAGTTGCAACGAGTGGGTGACATCAAGGATCACGGGCACGCCAAAATCCTTCATCACCGCCAAGCCGCGCATATCCACTACCAGGTTGTTATACCCGAAGCTGGCGCCGCGCTCCGTCACAATGATGCGGTTATTCCCAGTGCTGCGAACTTTTTCGATGACGTGGCGAATATCCCAAGGCGAAAGGAATTGCCCCTTCTTGATGTTCACCACGGCGCCGGAGCGGCCAACCGCCAGCAGCAAATCCGTCTGGCGCGAGAGGAAAGCGGGAATCTGGAGAATGTCGCAAACCTCGGCCGCAGGCCCCACCTGCTCGGGCGCGTGAACATCGGTGAGCAGGAGTACGCCCAGATCCTTCTTGATTCGCACCAGAATCTCAAGCCCGCGCTCGAGGCCGGGCCCGCGATAGGTATCGAGCGAGGTTCGATTGGCCTTGTCGTATGAAACCTTAAAGATGTAAGGGACGCCCAACTCGCGCGTAGCTGCCGCCAAACGCCCCGCCATCTTGAGCGCGTGCCGCTCACTTTCGACAACACAGGGCCCAGCGACCACCACTAGTGGTTGTCCCGCCCCGATCTTCAAATTGCCAACCTTCACCACAGCACGCATGGGTTTTCTCTCACAGAAAAGTGGAATCCAGGCAGCCATGGCACGGCCGGCCTGTCACCGCCACAGGTTCGGCTATCGGCGCTCAGGATTTCGCAGCGCCGGCTTGCCTAGCGGCCACATCGCCTCCCACGACTTCCGTGGAAGCTACCCGGGATTGAGAATCTGCTTTCACGCTCGCCGTCCGCGATTCCACTCGCCTAAGCCGAAAATCATGGGCCGCGGTGATAAACGCGGTGAACAACGGGTGCGGTTCGAGTGGCCGCGACTTGAATTCGGGGTGGAACTGGCAGCCCAGAAACCAGGGATGGTTTCGAACTTCCACAATCTCCACGTAGGTGCTATCGGGGGTCACCCCGGTTAATTGCAATCCGTTCGCCACCAGGGTTTCTTCATACTCGCGGTTAAACTCATAGCGATGGCGGTGGCGCTCGGATATTTCGAGTGACCCATAGGCTTGATGAGCGAACGAACCGGGCTTCAAGCGTGCGGTCCACGCGCCCAACCGCATCGTCCCTCCCAGCTCGTCAATGCCGCGCAATTCCCGTAATTTGTAAATCACCCGGTGGGGAGTGGAGGGATCAAACTCGGAGCTGTCCGCCCCCGTGAGGCCGCATACGTTGCGAGCGTATTCGATGACCGCGCATTGCATGCCCAGGCAAATCCCCAAATAAGGCACCTTGCGGGTGCGGGCGTATTCGATCCCCTTCAGCATTCCCAAAATGCCGCGCCGCCCGAATCCTCCCGGCACCAGGATGCCATCCAAGTCGCGCAACTGCTCCGCGCAATCGCCCTCCTCCAAACCTTCCGCCTCCACCCAGGAGATATTCACCTTCAGTTGCCGCGCGATGCCCCCATGGAAAAGGGCTTCATGCAGACTCTTGTATGAATCCTGGTAGCCCACATACTTGCCGACAATGCCAATGTTGACCTCGTCTTTGGGATGGCGGATTTTCTCCACGAGATCGATCCAGGGCTGCATATTGCGCTCGCGGGTTTCCAGCTTCAAGCACCGCTGAATCTGCGTGTCCAGCCCCTCATGGGCGAGCACGAGGGGAACTTCATAGATATTCTCCACGTCTTTCGCGGTGATGACGGCCTCTTCCGGAACGCTGCAGAACAGCGCGATTTTGGCCTTAATCTCCGGAGACAGAAAGTGGTCTGTCCGGCACAGGAGAATATCCGGCTGAATACCGATTTCGCGCAACTCCTTGACGGAATGTTGCGTGGGCTTGGTCTTGAGTTCGCCGGCGACTCCGATAAAAGGGACCAGCGTGAGGTGGACGAACACCACGTTCTCGCGCCCCTGTTCCAGACGCATTTGGCGAATCGCCTCCAAAAACGGCAGCGATTCGATGTCGCCCACGGTGCCACCCACTTCCACAATCACCACATCCACGTCGGTCGCCACCTTGCGGATCGCCCCCTTGATTTCATTGGTGACGTGGGGAATGACCTGCACGGTTTTGCCCAGGTAGTCGCCGCGCCGCTCTTTGCTGATGATGGTTTCGTAGATGCGGCCGGCGGTGCAGTTGTTATCGCGGAGCATGCGGACACGGGTGAAGCGTTCGTAGTGTCCCAAATCGAGATCGGTTTCGGCCCCGTCATCAGTCACAAAAACCTCGCCATGCTGGAACGGGCTCATGGTGCCGGGATCGACGTTTAGATAAGGATCAAACTTCAGGAGTGAGACCTTCAGCCCGCGGGCCTCCAGCAAAGCGCCCATCGACGCCGAGGCCAACCCCTTCCCCAATGAGCTGACTACACCCCCGGTAACAAAGATGTATTTGGCACCCATACGCCTCCATAAAATGTGAGTTAGGATTGACAATCTGGTCAGTAAACATGGTGTGCGGCCGGCGTCAGGCTTTGCCAACGCAGCCAACGATGAAATCCACCTGTACCGAAGTCAACGTCAAGCGGGAGGGATTCGGTACGGACAATTATCCGTCAGTCCGCTCCAACAGTCAATGGCAAATCCACTATCGCGAATCGACTATCGCCAATTCATTTGGTTTGAAAGTATGACTCGTGTTCACGCCCCGGAAGCCCACAAGATGGAGATCCTACTTCCAAGAGTGAGCTTGCCCAAAACAAGTGCCCCTCGCCCCTTGAGCCGATGGCGGGATCAAATTCATTCAAATGTCCCATCTCTGCTCGCACATCGTAACACCCTCCGCAGAAGTGTGTTAGAATCTTCCTTGGAGTAAGACCGGAATGCGGAGCTGCACTCGCAGTTGAGCGCGTGGCGGCTCGGGTCCTTTCCGAGAGGGCTGCTGACATGACAGCTCTTTCACTGCGCCGCACTCCCCTGCTGGGATTAATCGCGATGGCCTTGGCAGGTTTGGCAACCCTATGGGTGTGGTGTGGTTCGGATGACCAGAAGTCCAGTGCCACGCCGCCCGATGAGCCGGCGGGTGCTCGCGTAACTGTCCGCACGCCTGCCGTCCAGGCCACTCCCCTCCAGGTCGATGTCAACCTGGTGGTCGTTAACGTGACCGTCACCGATCCCTTCGATCGAATCGTCACCGGCCTCGACCAGGATAACTTTCAGGTCTATGATGAAAAGGTGGAACAGAAAATTGTTGCCTTCTCGACGGAAGATGCTCCCATCTCGGTGGGCTTGATTTTCGATTGCAGCGGTTCGATGGGCGATAAAATCCAAAAGTCCAAGGAAGCAGCCCTTCAGTTCTTCAAGACATCCAACCCCCAGGACGAATTTATGCTCGTCAGCTTTTCCGACCAGCCGGACCTGATTTCGGGATTCACCGCCAAGTACGAGAACTTGCAAGAACGGCTGATTACGGTAAAATCCGGTGGGAGGACAGCACTGCTGGACGCGATTTATCTGGGCTTGAGTGAAATGAAGAAGGCCACCACCAATCGTCGCGCGCTCCTGGTCATCTCCGATGGCGGGGACAATCACAGCCGCTACAATGAGAACGACATCAAGCGCGCGGTCAAGGAATCCGACGTGCAGATTTACGCCGTGGGCATATTCGAGCCCCTTGCCTCGCGGGCGGGCTCGCCGGAGGAAGCCGGCGGCCCCGGATTGCTGGCCGAGGTCGCGGAAGCTTCCGGCGGCCGGCTGTTCAGCGTTGAGAATACCAATGAACTGCCCGACATCGCCGAGAAAATCTCTATCGAATTGCGCAATCAATACGTACTGGGGTACAAACCTTCAAATCTGATCCGAGACGGCCGTTGGCGGCGGATTCGGGTAAAGCTGAACCCGCCCAAGGGATTGCCGCCACTTCAGGTTTACTCTCGAACTGGGTACTATGCACCGACTCAATAACCGACAACGCCGAAACCTGCTCTCCCAGAGTGGATTCTTTGCTCTCATGGTGTGTATTCCCCTCGCCCTGGGAGCGCAAGTACCGCAGCCGGCGCCCCCCCATACACCTTCTCAGGAGAAAAGGGGCAAGGAATACACGATCAGCGTGGACGTCAACGAGGTCGTCTTGCATGCCACGGTGCTCGACAAGAAGGGACATGTGGTCAACGATCTCAAGCAGGACGACTTCCAAGTCTTTGAGGACGGAGCCCCCCAATCCCTCACCCACTTCGCTCATGCCGATGTCCCCGTGACCGTGGGCATTGTCATTGATGACAGCGGCAGCATGCGCGACAAACGTGAGGCGGTGAACGCCGCGGCGCTTATTTTCGCCAAAACCTCCAACCCCCAGGATCAGGTCTTTGTGGTGAATTTCAACGACGTCTATTACCTCGATACCCCGGGAGACTTCGCCAGTACGATCGAAGATCTGAAGTCAGCGCTCGATAAGATTGATTCCCGCGGCGGCACGGCGCTCCGCGACGCGGTGATTGCTTCGCTCGATCACCTCAAACTGGGCAATCGCGACAAGAAGGTTCTGTTGGTGATCACCGATGGCGAGGACAATGCCAGCCGCTATACCCAGGAAGAACTCATGACCCGGGCCCAGAAATCCAGCGCCGTCATTTACACCATCGGCTTGCTGGGCTCGGACGAAACCAGCACCCTCTTCAAAATCAGCGGCGGTGAAGCCCATCGCGCCGCCAAAGTCCTGAGGGAGCTTGCCGAGACCACCGGTGGCGAGCCCTACTTTCCCAAGTCGCTCGACGAGGTGGAGAGCACTTGCCGCCAGATCGCCCGCGACATCCGCAATCAGTACACGCTTGTCTATCGCCCCAGCAACATCAAGAAGGATGGGACCTTCCGCACCATCCGCGTGGACGCCTTCGAACCTAATACCAAGGGTGAACGACACAGAAACAAGTTGCAGGTGCGCACCCGCCCCGGCTACTTCGCCCCCAAGGACGAAGGCCCCGCCGCCGTTGCCTCAAATTGATGCCTTATTTTCATTCTGCACCCCAGGCAAGACGTCCGTGGATTCCGGTCGTCGGGCTCGTGCTCCTCGTGGCGAACTAAGTCATTGGGCCGATGGTGGTGTCCGCCTTGTGCGATGCAAGTCAATGCGGTGGCAGGACAACCGCAGGATCCATAACCAGGCAGCCGACGACCGCGCCAAGACCGTTCCCCACCGCGCGGGATAACCATGCCCCCAAGCGCGCGCTCCATTCATATTGACGACGTGCGCTCGCCGCTGGTGGCCTCTGGAGCGACGATCGCCGTATGTCAACTCAACGCTTGTTCCATGAAGGGTAGCTGGGGGAAATGCTCAGCTACCACAGGCGGGCTGAAATAGTAGCCTTGTCCCTCGCTACACCGTTCGGCCGCAAGGAACGCAACCTGCTCTTGTGTTTCTACGCCCTCCGCCACAACTCGTTTCTTCAGGGTCTTGCCCATGCCGATCACGGAGCGGAGGAATGCGGCGGAGTCTCCATCGGTGCCAATTTCGAGCATGAACGACTGATCGATCTTCAGGGTGTCGATCGGGAACTGCCGCAGATAGCTCAAGCTGGAATACCCGGCGCCGAAGTCATCAACCGCGAGCCTGACCCCCATGGCTTTGAGTGCCCGGAGCACGGCGATCGTGGACGCGTCATCTTGCATGAGAACGTTTTCGGTAAATTCGAGTTCGAGGAAGTGCGGTTCCAGGCGAGTATCCTCCAGAATGCGGCAAACGCCTTCGATAAAGTTCTTGGCCCGGAGCTCCACTGCGGAAATGTTAACCGCCACGGGGATCGGCCGCAAGCCAGCATCCATCCAGGCTCGGGCTTGTCGGCATGCTTCGCGCCGGACCCACTGGCCGATCGGCACAATGATGCCACAGTCCTCGGCCACGGGCACGAATTGCGCCGGAGGGATGAGCCCTCGATCAGGGTCCATCCAGCGTATAAGCGCCTCGGCGCCGGTAATGTTCCCCCTTTCAAGATCTACCTTCGGCTGGTAATGCAACAAAAACTCCCGCCGGTCCAGGGCGCGGCCCAGGCTGCGCTCGAAGATTTGCCGCTCGTCGTCCCGGGCGTCAATCTTCGGCTCGAAAAACTGGTAGCTGTTGGGCCCCTTTCCCTTTGCCTGGTACATCGCGGCGTCTGCGCTCTTGATCAGGGTATCCGCATCGCGGCCGTTCTCGGGGTAGATACTGATGCCAATGCACCCGGTCAAATGGAGATCGCGCTCGGAGATGGCGTACGGCTTCGCCAGCGCGGCAAGTATCTTTTCCGCTGTGACGGCCGCATCTCCCGCGTCCGCGATGGCTGGGAGCAATACCACGAATTCATCCCCACCGTGGCGGCTTACGGTGTCCGAGCTACGCACACAAGCAACCGCGCGTTGCGCCACCAACCGCAGCAGTTTGTCGCCAATTGCATGTCCCAGGGAATCGTTGATGTGTTTGAACCCATCCAAATCCAAAAACAACACTGCCAGGGGTTTGCTTTGCCGGTGGGATAAGGAAATCGCCTGGGTAATTCGATCGTTCAGCAGCAATCGGTTCGGCAGATCGGTGAGAAGGTCGTGTTGGGCCAAATGGGTCATTTTGAGCGCCATGGCCCGCGCCTCACTCACGTCATGGAAAACCATCACGGCGCCGATAACCTGTCCTCTGCGGGAGTGAATAGGAGCGGTGGAGTCTTCAATGGCAGATTCATAACCGTCCCGCCGGATCAGAACGCAGTGCGAGGTCAGGCGCACGGTTTCGTCTTGCTTTACGGCTAACTGCATGGGATTGCGAACGGCCTCGCGTGTATCGCCGTCGATGATTTGGAACACCTCGGCAAACGGCCGCCCCGATGCCTCCTTCCCGGACCAGCCCGTCATTATTTCCGCGACATGATTGAGATAAGTTATATTGCCTGAGATATCAGTACTGATTACGGCGTCCCCAATAGAGTTGAGAGTCACTTGGGCTCTTTCCTTTTCCAGGAACAAGGCGTCTTCCGCCGCCTTGCGCGCGATCACGCTGTGCAGAGCCCGCGTCAATGCGTAACTGTCGAGGCGATTCTTCAGGAGATAATCGTGGGCTCCGCGCTCTACCGCCTCCTTGGCGATGTCTTCATCGCCCAAGCCACCCAAGACCAAAATCGGAACATAAGGCACGGCCAGGGACAGCTTTACGAATGTGTTGACACCCTGACTATCGGGCAGGAACAGATCGAGTAAGACCGCCGTTATTACTTCCTTCCTCAGGCGTTCGAGGCCGTCGGAGAGTTGCCTGACCCATTTGATAATGAAGGGGCTGGCGCTGGCCCCAGCCAGCGCCTCTTGGATCACCATGGCAACAGCAGGATCATCCTCGATGAGAAGTACATTATGGTTCATACCAACTTTCTAAATGGGATTCCCATTCTGAAATGCTGGGCCGCTGTGAGCGCACAACCCGGGGAATCCCGATTACAGGACTATTGTGTTTATAGTTGCCGGCCTAATGATCGCCCGCTGAGCCCGAGCGATACCGAGCTTAATGTATCTTTCTCTCTTCGTGCTGTCTGTATAATATTGCTCATTCCGCGAGAACGGACAATATGTCACACGCAAGTCTTCTGAGAAAGTCGCCCACCCATGGGCTTTCAAGGCAAAAGTCGACTTGGATTCCATCCCTTGCCCATGTCCGAGGCCCAGCGGACTCGTAGATTTCTTTTCTTCCCGATCAATCCACGTCTGCGGTGGACCCGTGTGTTGGCGATGGCGGAGCCATCGAGGCTATTACCACAGTATGGACGGAAAACAAGCCATCCTGGAAGCCGACCGTTGCCGTCCCCAAGCGCTTCCACGGCATGGCGATGGAAATCCGCGCCCTTCGCTTTCGCGTTGATTGCCGCGCTGGTGGCGGCGCAGTGCGGCGGAGCCACAGCCAAACGCGTTTAGGGGTCGGAGTTCGCCTCCTGCCGGCGCAGCCGGCCTGGGAGGGCAAGCAAGGGTTCACACGGACTGTGGAGAAACATCATGCCAATCGGGTTTGAAGATTCGCGACACAGAGGATACGGAAAGAGGGCGTTAGTTGGGCGGGGCTCAAGGCGGCGAAATGGGCGTCGGGATGCCATTTTGTCCCCGAATGTCAATCCAGAAGGCCAAACACAAGAAGATGTTAGAAATGAAGGTTGGTCCCAGTGCGTATTGAAAACAAAAGAGACTCAAAACAACATAATGTCATATATCAATGAGCTTACGAAAAAAATACTTATCAAAACAAGTGATGAGTTGATGAAAATGCAAGAGATAAAACGATTTCATGGCAAAACAGATGTGCAAAAACTCCTCAAATCTCCGCTATCCCAATAACTTATTGAAATGAGGGGCTTGTCTAATCGACTCGCACGCACTTTCCACCTTTCCCAATAAGTTGATGAAGACACCTTAGTTAATCGTACACTGGGCACTTAGTCGTACTACCTTTTCGACCGTCTTACAGTGAGGCTCTTACCCAGCCCGCCCGCGCTGTCCACCTCGTTCTGCGTGCAGGTCACCGCCCAGGGGGCCGGCCATAGGCTTCACCTCACTCCCATAGCCGAGCCGGTAGGAGATTTGCTGGCTGGTCTCCCGCACTAGTTGGGCGAGTTCGGTGAGGCGCGCCGTGGTCAGCCGCGAGGTCGGCCCCGCCACGCTGAACGCCGCCACCACCTGCCCCGTATGGTTGAACACCGGCCCCGCCACGCAGCTTAATCCTTCCACCGCTTCTTCCTGGTCGACGGCGTAGCCCTGCTCGCGAATCCGCTCCAACTCCCTCCGTAGCGCCACCAACCCCGTAATGGTGTGCGTGGTCATGCGCGTAAAGCCCGCGTGGGCAATCTGGTTCAGCAGGTCCTCGCCTTGATAGGCCAACAAGGTCTTCCCCACCCCCGTGCAGTGGAGAGGCATGATTCCGCCCAGGCGGGCGTCCAACCCCACCGGCTGCGGGCTGTCAAACTTCTCGATGGAGATTCCCCGCGTCTCCTGCAAAATTGCCATGTGCACGGTCTCTTTGGTGCGCAAATTAAGCTCGCGCAACAAGGGCTGCGCCACACGCCGGAAATCCAGACGGTCAAGAACCCGCAAACCCATGCGCAGAATGCGGTAGCTAAGCTGGTAGCCTCCCGAAATCCGATCCTCTTCCACAAATCCGTGCCGCACCAGGTTCACCAGCAGCCGGTGCACCGTGCTCACGTGCAGGTGCAGCCGCCGGCTAAGCTGCGTGAGCGTGTAAGGCGGCTCCTCATCCGCCAACACTTCCAGAATGTTGAGCGCTTTGACCAACGACTTTACGGTGTAGGCCATGGCCGGGTTGGGTAGATCCTTATACGTTTTCATAAAGTGAGAATTATTCCAGAATCTGCCCGGCTGTCAAGCGGCAATTCAGTGTGCCACCGGCAGGAGACCGGCGGCGGCTGGTCCTATGTGCTGTGTCGCCTCGGGGGAGATCTGGTCCCATCAAGGCACGGAGAGCGGGAATAAATCTCGCCCCCCTGGCGGGCTCCAAGCTTTGGGGTGCTCCGGCAGGTGGCGAGCGGGCGACAAATTGGGTGGTTCTTGGACGGAAGTTTGGGTTACCTCACCCCGCCTTCCATCAATTCTCATGTTTTCGCGCCGCATGCCGATGAAAAGGGGTGAGCGAGAGCCCACCGGTGATCCGACCGGGGGAGCGAAACTGAGTTTCTGAAGTAGGAAGTGCATCATGCAGACTAGTGTCGGCGTTCAGTACGAACCCAAAGGATGGGTTACCCTGCGGCCCAGCGCCAGAAGCTCCTGGCTCGAACACGTGGCGCGCTGTTGGACCGCCCGTGTGGTAGGCCAACCCCAGGCTACCGACTCGATCCTCCGGCTTCTTCAGCGCATCGAAGTTCAGGCCCGGCAGCCGCGCCGAACCATGGGCTCCGTGCTCCTGCTGGGGCCACCCGGCTGCGGGAAAACTCATTCCGTGGAAGCGCTGGCGGAAGTTCTGCTCGGCAGCCCCGGCGCTCTGCTTAAAATCAATTGCGCCGAATACCAGCAGCAGCACGAGATCGCCCGCCTGGTGGGGGCTCCTCCCGGCTACATCGGCCACGCCGACACGGAACCCGTCTTTACCCGCGAAAACATCGAGCGCTACCGCACGCCGGAGTTCCCCTATACGCTGATTCTCTTTGACGAGATTGAGAAGGCCCACCATTCGCTCTATTCCCTGCTCCTGGGCGTGTTGGACCGCGCCGAAATGAACGATGGACGCAACCGGCACGTGGACTTTTCCTCTTGCCTCTTCTTCTTCACCAGCAACATCGGCTCCAAGGAAAGTATACGCGCCACCACGCCCTCGGGCTTCATCACCCAAATAGCGGAGGAGGACACCAAGGCGCGGCACTTCCGCAGCGTGTCGTTACGCGCGCTCAAGAGCCACTTCCCTCCCGAATTCCTGCGCCGCATCGAGGAGACCATCGTTTATCAGCCGCTTCGCCCTGACGATTTGAAAAGGATTCTGGACCTCGAAATCGCCTTGAGCAGCGAGGTTTTCCTCCAGCATCCCACTACCCCCTTTCGGGTTGAGTTCACCTCCGGCGCCAAATCGCTGCTCCTCCATCACGGTTGCGATACCGAGTACGGAGCCGCGCACCTTCAACACACCCTGGCGTGCGAGTTTCAAGATCCCCTCTATCGCCTGATGGCCACGGGCCAAGTGCATGCCGGCGACAAGATTGGCGTGTTTGCCAAAGGCTCGGAACTTGTCTTCCGCAGGTCTTAGGCTAGGTCTTGGGGAGGCAGGGGCAACCTATTGAGGATGGATAACGCGCCTGGCAGCCTTTGCCGGCCTGATGGGCGGGGACGGCGCGATGGCGTGCCCATGCGCGCAGAGCCTCGATTCTTTCCTTCATGGTGACCGCCAGCGGGCACGTGGAACGCAATTCTTCCAGGAGCATAGCAGAGGAGAGGGCTGTCTTTCGCTCAAAGCCGGAATTCCTGCGTTAGGTCGCGAAGTTTCCGTACGATGACATCCTGGTCGAGGTACTTGTGAAAGTCTTTGAGCAGAAAAAGGCCATCGCCGGTCATGTTTACAATTCTTCGCCCGCCGTCGCGCTCCTTAAAGTACCACAGGAATCTCGACCTGAACGTCATGCTGCACAAAACTTGGTGGGAGAATGGGTCAAGTTTTTCCGCCCGGCGCAGGATGGGACTCCCCGGCCCGGTGTCCATGCTTTCTGGCCTCCCACGTCGCCATCGATTCGTCCTTTAACCCTCAACTTTCGACTCTGGACCTTCGTCTTGCTCCTCCCCGCTGCATCCCCCCGGCCCCATGCCGATGTCGTCTTTGCCTTGCACCGTACTGTCGGCATATGCCAGCAACGGCAAAAGCTGCAAGACTTCGCAAACCTTTGCCAGCGCTCCACATGGCCACCCGGCTGAAGTATTTATCTCCCTTTAAATCACAAATATGGCAAGAAACCAATTTAAGTTTTCATCACCTTTAGCCGATATCAAGGGCTTGGTGAGTGTCGTGCCCCCTTGTCGGGCAGGAGGCAAACGGTATTGCGTTCAATTCCCTGGAAGCAACTCCTTCTCTCTCTGGGAGTCGCCATGGTAATTGTTTGGCGAGTCCCCTTTGCGGGCTTACGGGCGGCTTTTCGCCACCTGGAAATGGCCAGCCTGTTCATGGCGCTCTTCTCCTTTTTGGTCTTACTTTTCCTGCGCGCATACAAGTGGCACCGATTGCTGGAGGTCGCGGGTAACAGCCCTCTGCGGCGGTCGTTGCGCTCGCTATTCGGAGGCTTTGCGCTGGGATTGATTACTCCTGGGCGGCTGGGAGAACTGGGCCGCTGCGTTTTCGTTCGCGAGGATGAACGCGCGCAAGTTGCCCTCCTGACGGTCTACGACCGGCTGCTGGATTTTTGGGCGCTGCTGACGTCGATGAGCGCCAGCCTGTTTTTCTTCGCACCCCACGCCGCCGCCATCTTCGGAGTCGTGGTTTGGCTGGCCTTGCTGCCGGTGGTGATGGCGTTCCCCGCCTTGGTTTCCCATCTGGGCAGGCTGGTGCAGAAATCCCGCCATTTCCACGGGCATTTTATGGATGCGGCAATAGGAATGCCAAAGGTCCCCACGCGGCGTTTCGCCCTCCTGGCGGTAGGCGCGATGTGGGTTGAATTGGCTTCGTTCTTCTTCCTGCTGCGCGCGTTCTCCCCGACGGGATTCACCACCGCCCTCGCCACCTATCCTTATATCGTGCTGGCAGGAGACCTGCCAGTCTCCTTCAGCGGAGTCGGCGTGCGTGAAGGCGCTGCCGCTCTGTTGTTGTCACCTTACGCGGTGCCCTCCGGCGCTGCCGTTGGCATCTCGCTAGTGTGGTTTCTCTTCGCCATGCTGCTGCCAGCCCTCTTAGGCGCCTTCTGGCTTATCGCCGAGCGCGTCCGGTCGCGTGTTCGGGGCTTGGATAAAGTGGTGCTGAAGGCCGATCCAACTTGGAGGCCCGTGGCCGCGCCCTCGTCACCCATTCCCCTCCGCCCTGAAAGCGCTTCCCCTCGCTTCGAGGCGAGATGAGGCGCGTTCACTCTACCAGCGTGCTGCACGGATGCCTCGCTCCACCCCATCCACCTTGTCGTTATCGGGAGTTCGCCTTTTGGATTGGCTGGCACGACGTTAACGCAACCCCGGCGAATGCTCAGGATAACTACTGCTGGAAGATCAGGAAATACTGGTATGGGAGGAAATCGAAATCCTGCACCACATAGAAACCCGCCGCTTTCGCTTCCTCGATCATGTCATGTTTATCGATCTTCATCTCAGGCGGAGGACCGACGGGCAGAGGCTTTTTGTAGAAATCGACGTTCACCAGCCGTCCGCCCGGCCGCAAGGCTTTGGCAAGCAGCGGGTAGTACGCGGGGCGCGAGGAGATGTGGTGCAGCGTATCGCAAATAAAAATCATTTCGACCGAAGCCGGTGGCAGTTCAGGATCGTGGGGCTGGGCCTGCACAAGTTGGATGTTCTTGACGCCGTCAGCCTGGGCGCGATCGCGGATGCAGTCGAGCATTTCCGGGAGGACATCGATGGCGTAAACTTTGCCCTGGGGCCCCACCGCCTTGGCGAACAGGAGAGTGAAGTATCCCGAGCCCGCGCCGAGGTCTGCCACGGTCTCGCCGGGTTTCAGGCTGAGTTTGGCCAGCACCTCCGCGGGCTTCTGCCATTCGGCGCGCTTGGGATCCTCAAGGAATTGAATGTATTCGCTGTGGCTTTCCGGCCGCGCATGCTGGGCCCTCGTCAGCGGCGCGGCGGCCATGCCGGCCAATGCCATGCCGGCGGCAAGTAATACGATCCGGGGCGAAGCGATCAGAAATCGATCAGTGCCATGTGAAGTCGTGGATGCTCTCTCCTCTGCGGACGTTGCCGTCAACCCAGGTATTCGACTCCGTAAAACCGGCCGGAGGTACCTTCCGCGGTCCAAACAATCCTTCCCGGCGTTTCCATCGGGGGCTGATTCAGCGCATACGGCAGGGTGATATAGACCTCGTCACCGGGTGAAAAGCGCTGGCTGCTGACAAAGCACAGGCCCTTCTTGGAGACATCGCGGGTCACGGCGATATCTACCACCCCCCAAGAGTTGCGCACACGAAGCTGCATGCTGAGCTTCAAGCGGCGCGTCCGGCGGACCGGTTGCGTATCCCCGGAGGCAGCCTTGATGGATCGAACCAGCATTTCTGGGGTTATCGCCTGGTCGCTGGGCTTCCAGCGCGTGGTCTCCTTGCAGCGGTCGCAATGGCGCGAGATCAGGCCGGTGGCCAGCAGGACTTCGTACTCGATGCTGGAAAGGGTGCTCCGGGCGGGTGTCTTGCATGCCGCGCATTCAATCAGCACCTTGGGTTGGGCGCTATCATCGCCGGGAGTAAACTCCACGCCCCAGATCCCGCTCTCCGGGCTGATCGCTTCCACACCCCATTCGCGGCGGCTGCCAAAAACCTGTTGAAAGGCGCCCACCACGCGGAACTCTTCCTCCACCCCATTCTCAAGGTTCTTGACCAGCACGATATCGTCGGGCAACAAGGAGTGGGTCAGGCTGATGCGCGCCCCTTGTTGGTTGAAGCTGACGGTCACGGTCTCTTCCGCAAAAGAGACCCCCGACACGTCGTTACCGATCACCCGAATCCGCACAGGCGCCAGAATACGTTCCGTGCGGCGTCGCCCCAGGATGCTCATGAACTCACGATGTTAAAAATACAGTAGTTGATAATGCTACAGCCGTCAACCACGCTCCGGCATACCTGTCGATTGTTGCCCGGCACGTGGAGGCGCCCCCATACTACCCTCCCAACCAGCCGTTCCGGGCCTAGGACCGAAAATAACCCAACCCACTGGCACTGTCAATCTCTCGCTGGATTCCCCGGAGCATGGTTAAGAACTATTGGACTGGCTTCAGGCCTCACACCACCGCCGAGACCACAAGATCAGTGCCAATAACCCATGGCTCCTGCATGGCTCCGCCGGTGCTTCTCAGCAACCGCAGATGCCGGAAGTACTCTTCGACCGAGCAGCGTTGGCGCTCGCACCCACATGCTCGGCCTGTGCGTGAAAGCACAAAAAACGCTCGCGCGGAGGTGGGGCGGCTGCCGGAAAAATCTGCACCTACCCTCCCGCCGTCTGACTGGGAAGTTTTTTCCCTTTCCCCTCGTACTTGCCAGGCGCGGAAGCTGCTTCCGCCGCCTCCGCCGGCTGACTCAGCAAGGCTGCCGCCGCATCCACACTATCGGCGATCACAAAGAATTGCGTCAGGTTCACATCGTCCAGAATCTTGCGCACGTGGGGATTCAAATTGGCCAGGACAATCCGCGCGCCAGCGTTCTGCACGGTCACTCGAGCTCCCGCAAGAAATCCCAAGCCGGTGGAGTCGATGTAAGGAACGTCGCCAAATTCAACGATCAGCTTCCGGGTCCCGGCATCCATCAGATCTTTGACCTTCTGCCGCAGATAGGGTCCGTCACTACCCGCAAGGAATTTCCCGCTGAGGCCCACGATCGCCACATCTTCCCTGAAACTCATCACGATTCTCACAATTTCACCTCGCCGTTGCCACCCGCGCGGGCCCCTATCCTTGCGCCCTGCCCGGATTTCGAAAGGCGTCAATGACAGTTGTAGATTTCTCGCCAAAACCCAATGTGGCAACACTTCGAATGCTACGAGAGGGCCGAAACCGTGTCAAGTACAACGGCCGGGAAATTCCCCTCAGCCTCACGCGGGAAAGAAATCTACGCCTTCTTTCCCGAACCAGGTGAAGCGCGCGGTCTTTCCCCCCAACCGCCAATGCTCGGGAGAGGTAGTATCCATCCAATCCAACGGCTCCGCTTGCGGCTGGATGCGAGCGGCAGAGGTGAGGGCCGTCTTGAGCAAACTTCTTTCTTCCGGCGTAACAACCGCAGGGTCAGCGGAAATAAAGAGTGCGGTGCCACTCCGTGCCACCAAGTCGAGCCACTGACGCGCCACGGCGAGAGGGACGGATTTTGACATGGGCGCGCAATCCGGATCGATCAGGAAAAAAGTTTGGTGTTGCGGCAACCGGAACCCCAGAGTATTCACGCCCATCCGGCGCGTACGGTTCCAGTCGCGCCCGCTGGTGTCGTCACCCGTCCGCTGCAATTCAAAAATCCCGGCGCCCAGGTGGCCCACGGTGTTGCACCCGAGCAGAACGGCATCACCCGCGGCCTGGCGAAGGGCGCGATAGAATTGCAATATGATCTCGGCCGAGGTCTTGCTGCGATCGGCGAAGTGCCAGCCCCCCGAGGTCAATTCCTGTCCCATTTCGAAGCCCCAGCGGCCCAGGATGTCAAAGGTGGAATAGTCGTGCTTCACCAGCTCGTATCCCCATCCCTTCAGCATTCGCAGCCCCTCCTGGATGTAAGCCAGGACCTCAGGCCGGCTGGGATCAATGACCCAAGGGGAATCGGGAGATAGCGGTTTTCGGTCGCCGGCAAGCACCCATTCCTTCGCTCGTGGGTCAACGGTGAAAAGCGGACGCACCCAAATTCCCGGCCGTACCCCACGCTTTTTCATTTCGATCGGCAAGCCGGGCACGTCCGGGAAATGCAGATTGTCTTCGCTCCAAGGGCCCGCCCCGTCCCGTGCCTTCGCCCATCCCATGTCGATGATCATGTAGGGTGGATTGACTGCAAGTGGTGACAACTCGGCCAACTGTTCGACATCTCGCAGCACAATTTCCGCTGACATGTTCTCGCCATAAAGGTAATACCAATTATTGGAACCATAAATCGGCTTTTCCGGTAAACGCGGATGTTCAGAGAGCGCGCGGCAAAGTGCGCGAGCAGCACGGTAAGGGGAAACGTCCGGGCGCCCGAGCAGCGCCACCACCTCAGCCGCCGCCAAGCGCCGGTCACCCAACCGCACGCCGCTGCCTCCGTTGCGAACATCGAGCCACAAGGAAATGCCTTCCGCATCCGCCTGCCAAAAGCAAAAAGCACCAGCCCCTGTCTTCACCCCATAACCGTGGGTCCCTTGTCCCGTCGCCGCCAGGAAATACCAGGGCATGACGCGGTCAGCGGAAAAACCGCGCCATTCCAAATCCCCATAAGAACGCTCCCAGTGGTCGCCGAGGAATCGCGTCCCCGCCGGCAGGCGGCCCAACCAGCGCAAATGTAGACGCTCCAGCGGGTGGCGCGGCGATGTCACGGAAAGCGCAAGGGCTCTTCCTGCCTCAAGCTGCTTCACCTCCGTGGTAACTTCCACATCCTCAGCCTGCCAGCGGTCAGCGGATCTGGACAACATGATGCGGCCGGAAGTTTCCACGTATGCCGACGCAAAATCGGGCGGCCGGATGATGTCCACGAAGGTTTCCTTCGTTTCAGCCGCAGAAACCCTTGGCGCGCGAGCCGCCGTCACTGCTGCCATGCTGGTTCCGAGAAACGCCCGGCGAGATTTATTCATAGTGATGGGCCACTCTGTTCTGCGTTGGACAAGCACCTAGTGCCATCGCCTCCCACGAAAGCGTGCGTGGGATCGAGAGGTCGCGCAAGCGCCTAGCTCGGGATTCAGGGTGGGCAGAATGGATCTTCGGGTCTGACGGTGGGAAACGCAGGCTTAATTTTGCGAGCGACACCGGAGGATGTCCTCGGAATCGATAGTTCACCCCGCCGGGCGCCCGCTGTCCTGATGCACATCACGCATCCTCTCACACCCACGAGTCACCGGCCCGTCTCTGCCCAGCATTTCACTGGCATCAGGTGTGCGCGTCAATGGAATTGACCACGGTCTTTAGGGTCTTGATACGCGCCCACCATTTCCAATTCCCCTCAATGATGGTCCAGGGAGCGTACTCCGTGTCGGTTTTCTCGAACATCTCTTCCAGGGCTTCGATGTAGGCATCCCACTTTTCGCGATTGCGCCAATCCTCATCGGTCAGCTTCCAGTTCTTCCAGGGATCTTTCTCCCGCTTTTTGAAGCGGTCAAGCTGCTCCTTCTTGGAAATGTGAATCCAGAACTTGACCAAAACCATCCCGTCGTCCACCAGCGTTTTCTCAAATTCGTTGATCTCGCGGTAGGCGCGCTGCCATTCTTCTTTCTTGGCAAATTTTTCCACCCGCTCCACCAGCACCCGCCCATACCAAGTACGGTCAAAGATACTGATACGGCCGCGCTGCGGCAACCGCAACCAGAAACGCCGCAGCCAATGGTGGGCTTTCTCCTCCACGCTCGGCGCACCGATGGGATGCACTTCGTATCCGCGGGGGTCCAGGGATTCTGTGATGCGCTTGATGTTTCCCCCCTTGCCCGCGGCGTCGCACCCTTCGTAAGCCACGGCGACGGCAATTCCATTTTCGACAATCTTGCGCTGCAACTTCAATAGCTTGAACTGATACTCCTCCAACAACTCTTCGTATTCTTCCTTCGATTCCAGCTTCTTGTCGAGATCGAGTTTGTCGAGGTACCCCATGTGTCTACCTCCTGAAGGTCAAGGCATATTCTGCCGGCAAACGTAATGGACCACGCCCCGAGCGGGCAGCAGGCGATTGCATTCTTGCGCCGCTTGCGCTGTGAATGCAAAACGCCATCTTGGCGCGAATTCTATCAGAAGGCCTCGCCGAGTCGCAAAGGGTTTTCCTATTCCGCATTCTGGAGGGGGCGGGGGGATGGCGCCGGATGATGAATCCTGGAAGAAATGAGGGCTTGAGATGCGTGCCGGGAGGCTTGGCTCGGAAATCTCAAATGTGAGGTCGCAGGGAGGATCTTGCCAGCCGGCGCTGGCCCTTCGGTCTTGTCATTCCGCGCCCACGCCAAAGCCCTTGCCACCTCACGCGAAGGATTCCGGCCGCTGTTTCGAATCGCAGCGAAAAGCTTACTCCCAAAAAAGGCGCCGGTCCCAGTTCGAGAGACCGGCGCCAATGAAAAACGGCTCGACTTTTCTACATATATCCCCGCCCTAGTGCTTTCCGTGGGAAGGGTGATGGTCAGACGGGGCCGGATGGTCGTCGTGCACCCCCTGCTCGGCGGGCTCCGCCGGGGCTCCGGTTTTGGCACGCTGGTCGCGCAAAACAGCTTTGCGGCTCAAGCGCACCTTGTTGCCCTCAACGGAAATAACCTTTACCAGAAGTTGGTCACCCATTTTCAACTCGTCACGGATATCGCGGATGCGATGCTCCGCCACTTCGCTGATATGAAGCAAACCGTCAGTACCGGGGAAAATCTCTACGAATGCTCCGAAATCCGCCAGCCGCACTACTTTGCCCAGGTACGTCTTTCCAACTTCGGCTTCCGCCAGCAGGTCTCGAATCATCTTCAATGCCTTCGAGGCCGAAGGTTCGTCAATAGCGGCCACATTCACACTGCCATCATCTTCGACGTCAATCTTCACGCCTGTCTGCTCGATGATGCCGCGAATCACCTTGCCGCCCGGCCCAATGAGTTCACCGATCCTGGAGGGATTGATTTTCATCGCGTAGATATGCGGCGCGTAAGTTGAAATCTCGGTGCGCGGCGTGCCCAGCGTCTCCAGCATTTCGCCAAGAATATGCAGGCGCCCGGCCTGAGCCTGGGTTAAAGCCTCCGCCATAATCGCCGGAGTGACGCCCGTGATCTTGATGTCCATCTGGAGAGCAGTGATTCCATCCTTGGTTCCGGCAACCTTAAAGTCCATGTCGCCGTAATGATCCTCTGGACCCGCGATGTCGGAAAGGATGGCGTACTTGTCGCCTTCCTTCACCAGGCCCATGGCGATTCCTGCCACCGGCGCCTTCACTGGAACCCCGGCGTCCATCAAAGCCAGCGTTCCACCGCATACCGTAGCCATGGAAGATGAACCGTTCGATTCAAGGATGTCTGACACCACGCGGATCGTGTAGGGGAAATCCTTCTCTTCCGGAAGGATGTTAAACAGCGCGCGCTCGGCCAAAGCGCCGTGCCCAATTTCGCGCCGCCCCGGACCGCGCATGAAACCAACCTCTCCCACGCTGAAGGGTGGGAAATTGTAATGGAGCATGAAGCGCTTGAAAGCTTCTCCCTCCAGCACATCGAGACGCTGCTGATCTTCGCCGGTTCCCAGCGTGGCAGTGACCAGCGCTTGCGTCTCACCGCGCGTGAACAACGCTGAGCCGTGCGTACGCGGCAAAAACCCAACTTCGGAACTGATGGCGCGCACCTGATCAAAGGCGCGCCGGTCCGGCCGCTGCCGCTTTTGCAGCACGTCGTCGCGGAACAATCGCTCTTCCACCTCGTCAACAAAGTGAGCCACCAGCTTGCGCTTGGCCACATCTTCCTCGGGGTAGCTGGCCACCAGCGCTTTGCGCAGCTCGGAAATCTTGCGATGGCTTTCCAGCTTGATGTATTTGGAAGTATCCATGGCCTCGTGGAGAGCTTCCTCGATCTTGCCGCGAACCTCCTCATACAGCGCTTCATCGCGCGCCGGCGCCGTGAACTCACGCTTCTTCAAGCCCAGCTTGGCAAACAGTTCCTTCTCCGCGGCCACAATCCGGCGGATTTCGCCGTGAGCATACTGAATAGCCTCAATAATGGTGGCTTCGGAAACTTCCTTCGCGCCCGCCTCCACCATTACGATGGCATCTTCCGTACCCGCCACCACGAGGTTCAGCACGCTGTTCTTGATCTCGCTATAGGTGGGGTTCGTAGTCAAACGCCCATCCACCAATCCCACGCGCACAGCGCCCACCGGGTTGAGAAACGGAATGTCAGAAAGGTAGAGCGCCGCCGTGCCCGCCACCAATCCGATGACATCGGGGTTGTTCTCGCTGTCGGCGGAAAGCACCATGGAGATGACTTGGGTTTCGTCCCGGAAGCCCTCGGCGAAGAGAGGCCGGACGGGCCGGTCAATCAGGCGGCTGGTAAGAATCTCTTTCTCCGTCGGCCGTCCTTCCCGCTTGAAAAAGCCGCCGGGGATTCTCCCCGCGGCGTAGGTATATTCGCGATAGTCCACCGTGAGGGGAAAGAAATCAATCCCTTCCCGCGGGTTGGTCGAACACGCGGTGGCCAGGACCACCGTGTCGCCGTAGCGCACGTAGGCGGACCCATTGGCTTGCTTCGCAACTTTGCCACATTCAATCGAAAGGGTATTCGCACCCAGGGTAATACTAACTTGTTCCATTTAATTCCTCCCAACATTCCACGCCGAGCACCACACAGGGGCCACATAGCGGGTCATGGCATGCTCGCTCGCCGGCTGAGGTGACAGGCCTCACCGCGCCGTCGGCACGCTGGTTATTCAGGGAGCTGCGAATCGAGGTGGATAATGAACGGATGGGAACTCCAGGCCCGATCTGGAGGCGTCCAAAAAACGAAAGCGATCCGCGCCGGCGAACCGAGGGATCGCTTGGACAATACGCCCTGTCTGGTCAGAAAACTTGAAACTTTACGCACCGGGCTACTTGCGGATGCCCAACTTCTCGATGACCTGCTTGTACGCCTCAGGGTCACGCCGTTTTAGGTACTCTAAATGCCTCTTGCGCCTGCCCACCATGTTCAGCAACCCACGCCGCGAAGCATGGTCCTTACGGTGGGCGCGAAAGTGGTCGTTCAGGTAGGTAATCCGCTCGCTGAGCAGCGCAATCTGAACTTCCGGTGAGCCCGTATCCTTGGGATGGACTCGAAATCGTTCTATCGTATTGACTTTCGGCTCACGGGCTAACGGCATCCGCCTCTCTCCTCGCTTCTCATCTCTTCTTATGTACGTGAAAAGGTTAGCATGAACACTTCGTTTTGGCAAAGAAAAATCATCGGCTATGAGCGCGAATTCTCTGGCGGGACCTACAACTCGCCCACAATCAACCTTCTGGTCAGCCATCCAGCCAGACCGGGAACCGCGTGTAAGGCCGCGAGAAAACTGAATTTGAACAATTTCCTCCGCTTTATGGGAATCAGCACAGGGGGGGAAGCGTCAGCTCACCGAGGGCTTAATTATCCCCGCCGATGGAGCCTCCGGAAGGCACGAGGAGGATTTCTCCCACCATCGCGCGCCGCGGCTGCACCAGCGCGCTCAGCACGGCGGCCGCCACATCTTCCGGTTGCAATAGGTTCTCGCCGGGTACGGGGAAATCAAACTCATTTTTCATTCGCGTTTCCGTCATCCCCGGCAACACTGCGGTCACGCGGATGCCCTCGGCACGAAGCTCGCGGCGCAGCACACCCGTCAGCCCCAAGGCGCCGAATTTGGCGGCGGTATACGCCGAACAGTTCGCAAAGGCAACGCGGCTGGAAATGGAAAGGATATTCAGCACGTCACCCTGGCTGCGTTTGAGCAAGGGCAACGCGGCCTGGGTGATCAGGAAAATGGAAGTAAGGTTTGTCTCGAGATTACTTTTCCAATCTTCCAGCGTTGTCTTGGCGAAGGGTTTGTAAGTGAAAACCCCGGCGTTGTTGATCAAAACATCAAGCCGGTGGACTTGCTTTTGCACCGCGGCGATAAGCCGCCTCACATCGCCGGGCTTGGTGACGTCCACAGGCATACTCATCACCGTGCCGGGAATCTGGGCTGCCGCACGGGCAAGCGGCCCACGATTTCGCGCTACCAGGATCAGCTTGGCCCCCTCACTGTCCAGAGTTCGCGCTATTGCCAATCCAATCCCCCGGCTCGCGCCCGTTATCAGAATTGACTTGCCTTCAAGTTTTCCCATAGAAACTAAGAAACTCGAAAATCGCAATTCGAAAATCGTGAGCTTGGCGGCAGTTTTCGGGTTTCGAATCTCGAGTTTCGGCCCCGCCACCTGACACTTGAAGCGACTGCGGGCCCGGAATAATCACACCACCTTTTCAAGCTCTTTCTTTGAGCAGTCGCAGGAATTCCGAGCGCGTTCCTTCGCTATCGCGGAAGACCCCGAGCATGTGGGAGGTTACAGCGATGGAGTTTTGCTTCTCGACGCCCCGCATGATCATGCAAAGGTGGCGCGCCTCAATAATGACCCCCACTCCTTGGGGTTTGATCTTCTCCATAATGGTCTCGGCAATCTGCACGGTCAGGCGCTCCTGCACTTGCAGCCGCCGCGAATAAACATCGACAATGCGGGGAATCTTGCTCAGACCGATCACCTTGCCATCAGGAACGTAAGCCACGTGGCAACGTCCGAAAAATGGGAGCAAGTGATGTTCGCAGAGGCTGAACACCTCAATGTCTCTCACCATCACCATCTCGTCATACGCCACCGAATAGAGTGCGCCATTCAACACTTTGTCGACGTCCTGCTGGTAGCCGCTGGTGAGGAACCGGAGGGATTTCGCCACGCGCGACGGTGTCTTCAGGATGCCCTCGCGATCCGCATCCTCTCCGACTTCCGAAATCAGTTTACGTACTACATCCGCAATCGGATCGGCAGAAGCCGCCGTTCCAAGTTCGTCGAGGTTTTCTAACTCATCTGCTTTCATAACGGTCCTTAGACCATTCCCTTCTTGCGGCCGGCGTGCTCGGGCGCGCATGCAAATGAATTCAAGCTCGTTTCTTCCAGGCGCACACGGTCTAGTTGCAGACCGCGCTCCGCACCCACCTGCTCCAGAGGAGTACGCAGAAGTTTATAGATCTCCAGGCAGAGGTTCTCCGTCGTGGGGACTTGGGTACGAAAGTTCTCCACATCCAGGTTCAGGTTTTTGTGGTCGAGCTTGTCAATCACACGCTCGGCAACGATTCCATCCAGCGCTACCAGGTCAAGTACCATGCCGGTGGCCGGATCGATTGAACCCGCCACCGTCACTTCCAGGAGATAGTTGTGCCCGTGCCCATTGGGATTGTTGCATTTTCCATAAACACGGCGATTTTCTTCTGCACTCAAATCATCGTTGTGCAGCCGATGGCCGGCGGAAAATCGGTAGCGTCGCGTCAGATAAACCATCATTCTCCGTAGTAATCCACGTAGAGGTCCGAGGTCTCGTACACCCTTATTCGATGCAGCTTGCCGTGCGCAAGTTTCGGCGCCAGCAGGCTCCAAATCTCCACCGCGATGTTTTCCGTGGTGGGGTTCTTCTCCGCGAAGACTGGGACTTCCTTGTTCAGGAACTTGTGATCCATCAACTGGATGACCTCTTGCTCCAACAGGATCTTCAATTCCTTGAGGTCCAGCACCATGCCCGTGGTGGGATCAATCTCGCCCCCGACCGTCACTTCCACGGTGTAGTTGTGGCCATGCCCCAGAGGATTATTACACTTGCCGAAAACCCGCCGGTTCTCTTCCGGCGTGAAACTCGGGTTGTGATAATAATGCGAGGCGGAAAACTCCGCGCGACGCGTGACGTAGATCATCCCTTTCCTTTCGTGGCGTAATGACGCCCTTTCCATTGGATGTTTCCTGTGAAGCGGTGGACGCGCAACGATCCCAGCACCAGAGCCCCGAGCAGGGCGGCGCCGATCGGTTGGAAACTCGCCAGGACCGGATCAAACCCCAAGCGCGCCAGCGCTCGCCCATAGTTCCATTGGCGCGCCAGCGCCAGCAAGAACAAGCCGACCGACGACAGCGTGGGTACTCTGCCGCCGCGCGCGGCAGCTATCCACAGGCACGCCACCACAAAAGCCAATACCGGTAACACATCCAAAAGCCAGAGTGACGCAACCTCCGCCAGCATCCTGGAAACATTCCCCCCATAGAGAAGGTATAGATTCTTGGTCCAACCCTGCCACATCTCACAAAAGCTGCGGTACATGCGCGTCCGAACCCACTGCGCACCAGGAAGGAACAAAAGTCTTCCCCCCACCGCCTTAATTCTCCGCGCCAGTTCCACATCATCGAGAATCGCCTGCTTCACGGCCTCGTGCCCGCCACTCCGCTGGTAAATCTCCTTCCGCACGAGCATGTATTGACCGTTGGCAGCGGCGGCCGGCGAGTGCGGGTCGGAAACCTCTGCGAATCGAAAAAGGGACGCCAGTTTCATATACACAAGGGGGATGACAGATTTTTCCCACCACGTCGGCGTCACTTGACCTGGCGAAACAGACAGTAGATCGGCGTGCTCATCCCCCGCGCGTCGCACCAGTTCCGTCAGGCTTCCCGCCAAGTGCTCGGTGTCGGCGTCGGTGAATAACAGCCAATCACCCGTGGCCGCGCGCGCTCCCATTGCCATTGCGTGCGTTTTCCCCTGCCATCCTTCCGGCAGGGATTCCACGCGTAACGTGCGAAGGAGGGGGATCTCCGCTTTTAGTGCAGCCAGGATTTCCCCCGTCCGGTCCGCCGACTGGTCATCCACCACCAGGATTTCCTGAATTCCCTGCTGTTTCGCGAGCGACCTTACCACTCGCTCGATGTTAACCTCTTCGTTGCGTGCCGGGATGATGACCGAAACCCGTTCTGGCTGGCTCACACGCATCCCCTTGAAAAAGCTAAAAGGCGGAAGTGGGAAGCTGACGGAAAGCGTGATCTTGCGCGCCTTCTGGCTCCTAACTCCCAGCTTCCAGCCCCTGACTTCTGCTTAATCTCGCATGACGAAGTGCAAACATTCATTATAATAGACGATTCTGACATGAGCAAAACCAACGCCGTTAAAACCGCAATCTTTATCATTATTCTGGGCGGCACCGCTTACCTCGCGCTGCGACAACGGCAAGCGCGGCCCCTGGCCATCGGCGACAGGGCGCCGGATTTCTCCGTGCCCGCTATTCCTTCAGGCTCGTTGGATTTAAAGAATTACCGTGGGCAAATCGTTGTGGTGAATCTCTGGGCCACGTGGTGCCTGCCCTGCGTGGAAGAAACACCCAGCCTGGAACAGTTCGCAGAGAGGATGCGGGACCATGGTGTGATTGTGCTCGGCGTTAGCGTCGATGAGGATCAAAAGGCTCTTCAGGATTTCATTCTGAAGTATCACATTTCTTATCCCATAGGGCGAGACCCGGACCGCGCGCTCGCGGCCCGCTATGGCACGTTTCAGTTTCCGGAAACCTATATCTTGGATCGCCGCGAACGGATCGCCGAAAAAATCGTGGGCCCCACGGACTGGAACGACCTCCGCATCCAGAATTTTGTCCTGGACCTCGCCCGCGGACCCAACCGCTAGCGTGACCACTCGCGACCATCCCTAAGCGCTGATCTTAGGAACCTGCCCGGAATTCAACGCGTCCATCACGATTCGCCAAAGGCTGATGACTTCCACCACCACTTCTTCCTCCGGCACATTGACCCTTGCCTGCCGGTTAAACAATTTAGCCTGATAGATGATCCCAGTTAGCGTTGCCGCCACCACCGGGTCAATTTTCTCCGCCATTTTCGGTAACTCAGTCTTTCCTGTCATCAGTCACCCTCCTTCCTGCTTCTGCGTTGCCACGATTCTAACATAGGGGCGCTGCGGTTCTGTACGCCTCACTTGTCGCTCCGCGCCAGGCTGTCATATTATCGATTTGAGGGGTGATTGCATGATTGACCCAGTATGCGGCATGGAGGTAACACCCGAGGACGCAGTGGGTTCCTATCATTGCCATGGCCAGCAATACTATTTTTGCGCCGAATCCTGCCGGAATCAATTCCAGGCCAACCCCGAAGCTTTTCTTCGTCCTCCCTCCGGTCGAATCGTGGCGCCAACCGCGGATCCCGACGCCATTAACACTTGCCCGATGCACCCGGAAGTTCGCCACCGCGGCCCCGGCGTGTGTCCCAAGTGTGGCATGGCGCTCGAACCCCTAAACCTCACGCGGGAAGAGGAAGCCAACCCGGAACTCCGCCTCATGACGCGGCGATTTTGGATCAGCCTGGCACTGACAGCACCGCTGATCGCCTTGGAAATGTCAGCCATGGTCGGGGGGCAATCCCTCGGGCTCCCCATACCCTCGAGGCTGCTTACCTGGATCGAGTTGGTTCTCGCAACTCCCGTGGTTCTCTGGGCAGGTTGGCCTTTCTTCCAGCGCGGCTGGGCATCTGTCACCCACCGCAATCCCAACATGTTCACGCTCATCGCCATGGGTACGGGCACAGCCTACCTCTACAGCGTGCTCGCAACTGTCTTCCCGCGACTTTTCCCGCAATCTTTCCGGCTCACCACCGGCGAAATCCCGGTATATTTTGAGTCCGCCGCCGCCATTACGACCCTGGTCCTTCTTGGGCAGGTGCTGGAGTTGCGCGCGCGCAGCCGCACCAGCAGCGCGCTGAAAGCCTTGCTGGAACTTGCGCCCAAGACTTCCCGCCGGCTGCGCGCCGACGGCGGCGAGGATGATGTCCCGCTGGATCAAGTCAATCGCGGTGACCGCCTGCGAGTGCGTCCCGGCGAGAAGATTCCCGTGGACGGGAGCGTGCTCGAAGGTGCGAGCGCCGTGGACGAGTCGATGGTGACGGGCGAACCCATTCCCGAAGAAAAGAAAGCTGGGGACCACGTCACGGGCGGCACGGTAAACGTTACGGGAAGCTTCCTGATGCGCGCTGAGCGCGTCGGCAATGAAACCCTGCTGGCGCAGATCGTTGCGGTGGTGAGCGAAGCCCAGCGCACTCGCGCGCCCATTCAGCACTTGGCTGACGTCGTGGCGTCCTATTTCGTTCCCGCGGTGCAGGGTGTTGCTGCACTCACCTTTGCCGCCTGGTCGATCTTTGGCCCGCAGCCGCGCTTTGCCTACGCGCTGATTAGCACCGTTGCCGTATTGATCATCGCCTGCCCTTGCGCATTGGGACTTGCCACGCCCATGTCCATCATGGTGGCCACAGGACGAGGGGCGATGGCAGGCGTGTTGATCCGCAACGCCGAGGCCCTCGAGGTTCTGGCCAAGGTGGATACGCTCCTTATCGACAAAACCGGAACGCTCACCGAGGGCAAGCCCCGCCTCGCCGCCATCAAGCCTCAACCGGACTGGACTGAATTGGAAGTGCTGCGCCTTACCGCAAGCTTGGAGCGCGGCAGCGAACATCCTCTTGCCGGCGCCATTGTGGCCGCTGCGGAAGCGCGCGCTCTCGCTATTTCCGAGGTCAAGGATTTCCGTTCTTTCACTGGCCAAGGCGTGACTGGCACGGTGGAAGGCAAGGCCGTGGCGCTCGGGAACGCCGTCCTTTTTGAGTCGCTCGCGATCTCTCCCGGCAGTTTGCTGCAAGAGGCTGAGGAACTGCGTCGCGATGGATCTACGGCAATCTTCCTTGCAGTCGATCTCCAGCCTGCGGGATTGCTCGCCGTCGCCGATCCCATCAGGGCTTCAACTCCCGAGGCCATCCGCCTTCTCCATCAGGAAGTTCTGCGCATCGTCATGTTAACGGGTGATAGCCGGAGCACAGCGGAAGCAGTAGCGCGGCAATTGGGCATCGACGCTCTTGAGGCGGAAGTCCAACCGGCGCGTAAGGGTGAAATCGTGAATCAACTTCAGTCCGAGGGCCGCATCGTGGCCATGGCCGGAGACGGCATCAACGACGCGCCGGCGCTGGCGCAAGCGAACGTCGGCATCGCCATGGGCACCGGCACGGACGTCGCCATGGAAAGCGCTGGGATTATTTTGATCAAAGGCGATCTGCGGGGCATCGTCCGGGCGCGCCGCCTGAGCCGGAGCACACTGCGCAACATCCGGCAAAACCTCTTTTTCGCCTTCATCTATAATATGATTGCAGTGCCGGTGGCGGCAGGAGTGCTTTACCCTCTGCTGGGTTGGCGATTGAGTCCCATGCTCGCGGCGGCGGCTATGACCTTTAGTTCAGTTTCGGTCATAACCAATGCCCTGCGGCTGCGCCACGCGGAGATTTGAGGCGGCAGCGAATAAACTCAAAAATCGGGTGATCGGATGACCAGGTGATCGGGTGAACGACGAACGAGACGCATCGACGGATCACTTGTTCACCGGATCACCCGATCATCAGATCAACCGATCTTGTGAGGTGAGTCCAATGACCTTCCTGAAGAATCGATACAAGGTGAAGAAAGACCTGACGCCCAAGGATCTTGAGTGTCTCTCGCGGCTTTCCACGGTTTACGGAATCCGCGGGCTCACCATTGAAGGTCAGGGTTTGATTGTCGAATATGATGCATCGCGCATGCACGAAGCGGAGGTGCTGGCGCATGTCCGCGGCACGGGTGTTGATGCCGAACCTTCGCAGCCCATTCCCCTGGGCGGTTTCGACCTCAAGGGCGAATTCCGCGATTTCGCCTGGCCGACGCAGGGCCTTTCTCCCCTTAATCAGAAAGTGAAATAAGGAAACGGCACAATGCGCCCGCACTCAATCAATGCTCTTTTCAGGAGGTTTTATGGCGACCACTTTCCAAGGCTTCACCGCCGACTCGTTTCTCTTCTTCGAAGAACTGGCCCGTAACAACCAGAAAGCATGGTTCGATGCCAACCGCGCCCGCTACGACCAGCACGTCGTTGGCGCCTTTCGCGGCCTGCTGGAAACAATCACGCCGGCCCTCTTAAAGCTCAATCCGCACTTCGAAGTTCGGGGCAAGACCAACGGCAACTTTTCCCGCATCAACCGCGACATACGCTTCAGCAAGGACAAAAGTCCTTACAAATCGAATTACTATCTCTACGTTTACGACGGACGCCACGATCGCGGCCATGCGGGCCGCTTGTACGTTGGGCTCTCGGCGGATTGCCTCACGGTGGGCTTTTCCATCTATGGCAGTTGGCGCGGGCCCAAGGGGGCGCTTGAAACGGTGTTCCGCAAACGCATTGCAGCGCATCACGATATCTTTGCAACCCTTCTCTCGCGCGTCGTCCGGGCCCACCGCTACGAAACCTACTGGCACCGCGAAGAAAAAGGGGAGTGGGCGCAGCATGCCGGGCTGCCCCGGCGCGAAGAAGACTGGCAAACGCTGCACGCCTGGGTGGTGCGCAAGGTCTTCCTGCCCAACTCGCGCGGGCTTGGGACTCCCGCATACGCCCGCGTGGTCGAGCGCATTTTTGTGGAACTCTACCCGCTCTTCATCTTCACTTCCGTGATAAATCCTAAATGGGAGACGGAGATCAGGAAGGCCCTCAAGTAGGGAAGTAATCCGGCCTTACCGCCCCCGGGGCGGAGCCAGTTGGTTGTGGCCGCCTTGCGACTCATCGACAATCGCCTTCTGCACATCGCCTACGAACAGGTTCCGGTCAGCGGCAATAAAATCTGCCTTCGGCCCAAGGTAAATACCCACCGGCTGCATGACGACTCCATCGATGCGATGGGAGCGGACGGTGTTGGAGACAAAATTAAGGTCGCGCGTCTCCCCCTCGATGCGGATACCATAGCCCGGCGCGCCAGGGCGGCCGTTGTCCTCCAGCGTGTTCTCCTCGAAGGTGTTGCGGCTCGCAGCGTTGGCGGCAACCTCATCGCGAAAATAAATCCCGGCGCGGCCATTGCCGCTGGAGGAATTCCCAATAAAGATATTATCCGTATCCTTATGCCCTAATGAAATTCCGTCCTCGCCGTTGTTCCATGACCGGTTTTGCTCATAGCGTGCGTGCTGAACCCGCCAGCAGAGATAGAGGCCGTCTTTGCCATTGTCGTGCACGCGGCAATCGCGCACTATACCGCGCAACGCGCCCGTACCCAGATGGATCCCCAGGTAAGCGTTGCCCTCCGCCTCACAGTTATCCACCACCGGGTCTTCCACGAATTGCAGGCTGATGCCATCGCCGGGGTAGTTGCGGGCCACGCAGTTGCGGATAGTCATGCGCCGGGAATGAAAGAAGTAAATCGCGCCTGTCTGGCAGCCATCCAGAATGCCGCTGCCGTTGCGGTTGCCATCCACACTGATGTCTTCAACCTGCACATCCTCAACATTGAATCCCGCAATAAGGGGGAACGTATTGAAAACCTGCCCATGATTGGCGACGGAATAATCCATTTGCAGAAAACGATCAAAGTGAAGGGTGTTCCCCTCCATGGCGACGATGGTGCGGACGCTGGGCGTCCAGCCGTCAGGTCTGAGCTGATCGAGAATGGTAACGCCCATGCCAGGCGAGAAGCCGCCGCCGTCTTCCACCGTGGCGATCATCTCGCCGTAGTCGGCGTCGAGCTTTAGCTTACTCTGCACCCCCGGCATTTTCTTCAATAGAGTTTTTTCCGGCCCTTCGCCGCGCAGCCGGACGTGGCTCGATAGGCGCACCGAATTGGCAAGCCAATAGGTTCCGGCCTTGATCACCACCGTGCCGCCGCCCGCTGCCGCCACACGATCGACAGCCTTTTGGATGGCGACATTATCCGTGCCCACAACGTCGGCATCGGCGGCGCCCACCGTAACGGTCATCGGTCCCCCCTGCCCACACGCGACGCGAGCGATGAGTACAACGGCGAGCAAGCCGAGGGCGAGCCCCAGACCCATCGGGGGGTTCGAAAGGCTTCCAGATATCTTTGGCATCGGAGTTTTCCTGGCTGGCAGAGATTAGCTTCCATAACCACCACAATTTTAGCAGGTAATCCGGCTGACAGCACCCCTTACCAGCAGGTACTTGTTCAGCATCGGCGGTTACGATAGAATCGGTTCGAAGCGAGCTTGTCCCTTCTGAAAGGCAAAAAACGGGCCTATCGACGGCTTCAGTCCAGGCCCTTGGTGACAAAGACACGGCGCCGCGCGGAACCGTTACAATCGTGTTTAACAGCCGTTTCTCAGGAATCAGCGAAAACAACATGTCCAACGCTCCCGAGGTCAATGGCAGGACTAACGACCGCAGGAAAGGCCTGCTGCGCTGGTGCTGGATACTCTTCATGTTGACCGCCATGGCCGTGGCCGGGCCGGTGGCCGCGGAAAAAGGCAAACCTCTCTCGGTCAAAGACGTCATGGAGTTGCTGAAGGGCAGCGTGCCGAGCTCGGAAATCGTCCGCGTGGTCGGGGAAAACGGCATCAGCTTCCACATGTTTGCCGAGCTGGAAAGTCAATTTCGCGAGGCTGGGGCCACGGATGAACTGCTCGATGCTTTGAAGAAAGCTTCCAGGCCCGAGGAGACAATCTCGCCCGCGCCAGCCACGGGAATGCTCAAGGTCCAGTCGCAACCAGGCGAAGCGCAGGTTTATGTCAACGATGAGCCCAAAGGAATGACGAGTTCCGGGGGAGAATTGCGCTTGTCGGGATTGGCTCCCGGCACCTATCGTTTGCGCGTGGCTCTGGCAGATTATAAGACCTGGGAAAACTCCATTACCGTCACCGCCGGCGAAACGGTGACCGCGTTTGTAACCTTGGAGAGGGAGATCCTTCCCCCCACCGCCATGCTGGGCGCGGACCGGAGCTCGATTCCGGCCGGGCAGTCCGTCACCCTGACCTGGACGGCCATTAACGCCACCGCCGTGGACATTGAGCCGGGCGTGGGCAAAGTCGATTTGACCGGCTCAACCAGCGTGTCGCCGCGCGAGTCCACAACCTACACGCTCACCGCCATTGGCCGCGGCGGGATCAAGACGGCCACGACTTTCGTGGACGTGACCGCTCCTCCCCCGCCGGCACCGGTGGTTCAAGCGGTGGTGGGCAATCTGCCGGGATTCCCCGTGCCCGGTGCGAGCTTCAAAGCGATCAAATTCTTCGAATCCGGCGCCACCATACCTCCTTACGGCAGCCGCATCTATCAGGTGCAATTCAATCATCGCAACACCCGTTTTATTGATTGGGAACTCGATATTACCAGTCCTCCCGTGGCCTCCCGCGTCAACTTCACGATCAACGCCACTTGGTATTATCCCAATGGTAAAGTATTTAGCAATCAAAGCATCAACACGGCCGCCGAGGCGGGTTGGACCGACCAGGTGTACTTCTCCGGCCGCGGCTGGCAGCGCGCCGGGATGTGGAGGATGAAAGGCACCTACCGGGTGGATTTGTATGTGAACGGGAGCCGCATGGGGTCAGGCTCGTTTGTCATCTACTGAGCCCGGGCTCTTGGGAAACGTCTTGTAAACAAAAGGAAGGACTGTCTTGAGATTTCGGAACAGATCAGCTTCGTTGCCCGGGCTCGGCTTTTTGCTGGCGACCCTCTGCATCCTCTTTTCGCCCGGCGACGCGGTGGCGCAAACGGCAGGAGCGCAGGGCGAGGATTTTGCCGCCGAGGCCAAGCTCCTCTATCGCGTCGTGGCTTGCGGCGGCGACGCCGCCCTACCCGCCAACCTCGACCCCCAAATCGTCGCGAAGCATTGCCCGCCGCTCCAGGCGCGGATGGCGCGATACCGACGCGTGTACCTGGGGCGCGCCAAGCCCTTCCTGGCAGCCCTGCGTCCGGCCGGTTTGCCGGATACGGTGGTCTATCCTTTTGGTGGCGGCGACCTGCTGGCGGCCCTGACCACTTATCCCGATGCCCGCCTGATTACCACCCTTTCCCTGGAACTCTCCGGCGACCCAAGGCGTATTACCACAATAGATAATAAGCGGCTCGACCAGAGCCTCGACTTGGTGGACGGCAACGTCGAAAAGCTGCTGGCCGCGAACGACAGCACCACCGAGACCCTGATGGACACCCAGCAGGGCGACCTTCCGGGGCAACTCTCTTACTTCCTCGTGGCGCTGGCGGTGCACGGGTACGAGCCGGTCGCTTTGCGCTATTTCCGCGTGGAAGCGGATGGCTCTCTGCACTACTACTCGGCGGCGGAGGTCAGCGCCATGGAGACTCGCCTGGCGCGGGCGCGGCACGGGGAGTGGACCTCACCGGACTTTTCCGAAGCCTTTGCCAACTCGGAACTGGTTTTCCGCGCGGCCGGCGGCCAGGGTCCCCTGCGCATCCATCGCCACATCGGGACGAATCTGGCGAATGGTCCATTGAAGAAAAATGTGGGCATGCTGCGTTATCTCGAAAGTCAGGGGCAGGTGGCGGCGATGACCAAAGCCGCCAGCTATTGCTTGTGGAATCCCCGCTTTTCCCGCATTCGCGATTACCTGCTCGCGAACATGGTTTTCATGATTTCCGATGCCACGGGAATTCCCCCCGAGTTTGCCCGCCAGGCCGGCTTTGTGCAGGAAACCTATGGCAGCTTCCAAGGCGCCATGTGCTTTGACGACTGCCCCGACGCCACCTATAGCGACCAGTTCCGGGATTTGTGGGCCAGCCAGCCGCAGCGCAAACTTCCCTTTCGCTATGGCTACCTGGATTCGAAAAGCTCCTACCATTTGCTGGTTACCCGCCGCGCCTCTCCTGCCGCACCATGAGGGGGCGCTTTCTCATCCTCGTTCTCACCGTAATGGCGACTGCATCCGCCGGGAGCCGGATTGTTTTTCCCACTCCCACTCTCGCTCCGGCGCAGGAGGTTGGGGACGAGGCCACCCCGGAGGCGGGCGGAGAACACCTGCGCATCGAGACGGAGCACGGCCCGTTGCACTTTTGGCGCCCGGTGAATTACGATCCGCGCACTGCCGGCATGGTGATTTACATCCATGGCTATTTCACTTCCGTCGATCGAACCTGGACAGACGATCAACTGGCCATGCAGTTTCATGAAAGCGGCCGGAATGCGCTCTTCATCGCCATCGAAGCGCCTCGGTCGAATGAGGAAGATGTATTTTGGAATTCGTTGCAGGATCTGCTACGCACCATCGAGGAGCGCACGCCCTTTCCCCTGCCCCGCGGGCCGTTGGTGGTGATGAGCCACAGCGGGGGCTATCGCACCATCCTCCTGTGGCTCGACGACCCACGCCTTCAGTATCTGATTCTCCTGGATGGATTGTACGGCGGGCAGATGGAATTACGCTACTGGCTGCGCCCTCACCCGCACGTCAAGCCCCATCGCATGGTCTTGGTCTCCAGTGAAACCCGGTGGCAATCCAATCAGTTTGCGCACCGCATCACCGGCACGGCCCGCCGGAAGAGCATTCCCGCCAGGTCTTCCAGTTTTACATCAAGGGAAACCCATGCCCGGCTGCTTTACCTCCGTTCGCAGTACGATCACAATGAAATCGTCAGCAGTGGCAAGGTCATCCCGGTGCTTCTGCAAATCACGCCGATCGGAGCGTTGGCCACCGCCAAGCCGCGACCGGCAAAACCCAGCCAGCACCAGCCACCTGCCCCCGTGGAATAGGGATTGATGATGGATTCGGCCCGCACATGAGCACCAGCCGATTTAGAACACCAAACGCTGGCGCCCTCCGTGCAGCGCCACACGCTTGCCACCCCAATAAAACCATCCGCTAAGCTTCTCCGGCAAAATAACGTCAGCGGTAAGGCTCTTCCCGTGGCATTCATACGCCACTTGGATTTCGCCCTGCGGATGCGGGAGTGTTGCTTTCAATTCGTGAAGGGCGCCGAGGTGAGGGCGAATCTCCACCTGGCGAAACTCCGCCGCCGCGGGCTCAATTCCCGCCACGGTTGCCAGCAGATCGAAATTCGGATGCGCGCTCCAGGCGTGGCAATCCGAGCGCGTGGGCTCCGGCTTTTCCGCCCAGGTGGTAAGCCCCAACGCCAGCATCTGCCGCCAGGGCCCCAACTGATCGAGATACTCATCGCCCGACCCCGCCTTCTTCATGGCGCGGAAAAGATAAAAGCGGAAATAGTACGTAGCCTGCGTCAGCGACTGGTCAGTGAGCACGTTCTTCATCAACGCCGCCTGATCCGCGGGCGGAACAGCGTCCTCGAGAATGGCCAGGATGTTGGCGTGCTGGGAGAATTGTTTGTGCGCCGGCGTGTCCGCGATCAGATGCCGGGCGGGATCCCAGCAGGTCTTATAAACCGCCGCGGCGATTCGATCGGCGAGGGCGCGATCGTGCGCCGCCTGTTGGGCGCTGCCGAAAGCCGTCTCCAAATCGGCGGCAGCCCGTAGTGCCGCCACAAACTGCAGGCTCAAAATCGACGACTGCCCGTCCTCTTCCTGGGGCGGCACGCCGTCCTTGAACTCCTTGGACCAATCCACGAAATTCCACCACTCCATCCGGCCCAGCAGGCCGGAAGGCGCCAGACGGTTTTCAAACCATAACAAAACGTTCCGCGCCCCCGGCAAGTATCCCCGCAGAAACTCCGTGTCGCCGCGATACCACCAGAGGTCGTGCATCATGCCGATCCAAAAAAGCGAGAAGGGCGGGATGTACTGCGGCAGCCAGGAGGGGTAACGGCTCTGCGTCAGGCCTTCCGGGGTGCGAGATTCGTCCAGCGACTCGATGGCATTCTTCACCAGGCGGTCGTCGCCGGTCATGTAGAGGGAAACAAGCACCTGGATGCGTGTGTCGCCGCCATATTGCAATTGTTCGTAATACGGGCAGTCCATATAGGTTTCGTGCGCGCAAAGCCGCGCCGTACGCCAGCCGACTTCCCACATCTTGGCAAGTGCGGGGTCGTCGCTCGAAAACTGAGCGCGGATTCCGAACGGATACGCCGTAAAAGCCCCGCGCAGGTCCTCGATGACCAGAGGTTCGGATTGCGTCGAAATATCCAACTGAAGATAGCGATACGTCCGCCACCAGAGGGAGCGGAACATCCGGTGCGCGCCGCCGTCGGGAAGAAACTCGTCATGATAACCAAAGATCTCCCGGCCTTCGGTTTCATCGCGATTCCCCTTTTGGTGGTTTTTATAGAGGGCTTCGGCATAGGTCAGGTTGACTTGCGAGCCGCGGCCGCCGCTGACGACAAGCTCGGGGTAGGCGGTGGTCAAATGCGCCTGATCGAACAGCAAGGCGGCGTGCGAATTCGCGGGGATGGCGAGCGGTGACTGGCCCGCGGGAAAATCGCCGGCCGCCTCCACGCCTTGGGAACGGACGAGGCGCGCCAGACGCTCCGGGGTCTCCTCCATCAGCGGAAGGTTGCGAGGAATCAGGTACCAGCGCGAAGGTGAGTCCTGGGCTCCGCGCGGTGCGGCCCGCGCGATGATCTGTGCGGCAGGCCAGGCCGAGTCATCATAGTCAGGCATTTCCCAGCCCCAGGGATAGCAGGAAGCATCCACGCGCTCGCCGGGACCGACCACGAAATAGCCGAGCCCTCCGCGCGAGTCGTAGGCAATGGGCTGCACGCCTTCATCTTTGAATGCCTTCCACGACGCATCGGTGTTTTCCAGCGCTTCGTCCGCGCCGTCGCCTTGAAGGAGAAACGCGGTCTCATTCGTCATCTGCGCCATGGGAGCGTATTCGGCGTAATTCCACACCACAGCCGCCAGCACGTTCTTCCCCGCCCCCAGCTCGGGAGCAATGTCGAGCGTCTCGTAACGCCAATGGTTCAGGTCGCCACGAGCCGGCCCCGTGGCCACGCGGCGGCCGTTCACAAAAAGCTCGTAGCGGTTGTCGGCGCTCACATGCACCACAAATTGCTTGGGGGCCGCCGGAAGCGTGAAGGTCTTGCGAAAATGGTAGACGCCAGGTTCGCGCGCGGGACCGTCAGGATGCCTGATCCATGCCGCCTTCCAGGCATGGGTCAGCGAATCGGTATCGACGGTCTGGGAGTTGGAAATACTGCCCGGAAGACTCACGAGCAGCACGATGAGAACGGAGGCAAAGATTAGGCGGCGAGAAAACATGGCCATGTGAATCACCTCGAAATATTAAACCCGCGGGTCGTCGACCGAGTCGGTCGAACACCCTGTGTTTAACATTTTGCGGGCCATTGTTCAAGGAAACGATGCCCCGCAGTTCGGGACTCGGGGGGCGGGAATGGGGAATCGGCTGATCAGGAACTCGATGAGCCCCCAACTGGTAGGTGGCAGGTCGCAGATGGTATGTGGGGAGCCAGGGCCGAGCCCTCAGTCCCGTTCCCCGTATCCAATATCCCGTAACGCGTTTCCAGAGCCGGCAGTCCCGAATCCCCCGAAAACAAGCCTATCGCGCCGAGGCGCTGCGGCGGCGAAGCCGGCCTGGGAGTGCGGCAGCAACAGATGCCGGCTTTCTCGTTCTAACTGTGGCGCGGTTGCGCTATGGCGCAAAGGCAGAAGGCGGCATCTGCTGCTGCCGCACTCCCAGGCGCTTTGCGCCGGCTCAAACCTCGATTCTTTTACATGGACCGACATTCTCCTTGACATCGGCGGCCAATTGTGTGTAGTCTAGCAGATAGAGCAAGTGATGGAGGCTGTACATGATAGCCTGAGCCGCCAAGCGGTAGACCGCCTTCCAGATCCGCACTCCCAACTTCCAACTGCCGTCTGCCGACTCCTGGCTCCTGACTCCTGAATTCCGAAGGCATCTTTTTCCTGGAGGTACTCATGTCTTTAGTCAAAAAACCGGAAATGACCGAGAAGAACCTGGCCGCGCATCGCGCCAACGGCGCCCAGTCGCAGGGGGCGGTGACGCCCGAGGGCAAAGCGCGCATCGTGGCGGTCAATTTGCGTCATGGCTTTTATGCCAAGGCGCAGAACGGGGCGCTTGCCGCCCTGGGGGAAGACCCGCAAGAGTATGCCGCTCTCATGGATTCCCTGGCGAATAATCTGGCCGAGGGTCTGGAAGGCGAGTTGGTGCAGTGCATTGGGGATACCCTGTGGGGAATGAAGCGCGCCGAACGGGTGCGAAACGGCTTGGCCCGCAAGCGCCTCCAGGCCGCCAAGGAAATGCTCGACGAGGTGGGTGACCCTCAGCGCCTTCGCGCCTATGAGAACCTGGAATGTTACGAGGCCCTGGGCTCCGCGCTGGCACGCCGCAGTCACGGCCCGACGCCGGCGGAAATCCACACCTTTGTGGAAAAAGTGGGAAAGGACCCTTCGGAAGAGATGCAGGAGTTCCTGCTTCTGCTCAAATCCCTGAGCAAGCTGGCGGATGGCCCGGAAAAGAAAGCCGCGCACCGCCAGGCGCGGACGCAATTACAGCATCTGCACGAGAGCTACCGCAGATCGTGCGTGAAACTCGCCGACATACTCGATGAAAAGCAATCCGCGGCAAACCTCGCGGCGCTCGTGGCTCCCCACGATGAGAAGTCATTGCACATGCAAAGGGCGGAGGATTCCAACCTGCGCCGGTTGGGGCGGCTCATCGACATGCTTTTTAAGGTTCGAAACGGGGCGCTGAGAGCAAGAGATGATAAAAATGGAACAACCTCCGGGGATGTGTATGAAAACAAAGGAAGCGATGACAAAATGTCATGCTTAGAAGGCGGCCTTTTGCAGGAAGACGCCCTTAATGACCAGTAATTGGCGAAAATCTGCCGGGCTTTGTGTCCGAAGATGCAATGATCGCTCGTTAGTTCGAACCAAGGATCGACCGTTTCTGAAGGCAGGGAGAGAAAGGCGTTGAAGGCGATGCCGAGGAAACCGGGATGCCACACGGGTGCCCCGACCGTGATGGGTCATGGCCAAGACCCCGGCAGGTCGGCCATGCCACAATGACGGGATTCAAGCTCCCGAGGATTCTTGGGAGGGGATCATTCCGGTTCCATGGTCTCAGGGCACGATGAGTCAATGACAAATAGTCTGGCGCACGGCAATCTATTTCCTATTAGTCGAAGGAATTCAATGACTCAGAGCCCCACGTCTTATGACATACAACAGAGAAAAAATCCGCGCCCATCATGCGTTGAATTTCGCATCAGCCAGATGGATTGTTGCCCGCCACGTTTCGAAGATTGGGAATGGAGACATTAAAACTGACAAACATCACAAAACAATAAGGTACCGAGAGGTAACCTCACCCGAGCCGAGTCCTTTACCGCGCCGCAATTGGGCCGATTCTGGCAGGGCGATTGCCTTGGACTTTAATAGGGAAGAGTCGTAATTCGTTCTGTAAGGAGGGGAATATGGCTATACCCCAACGGATCCGCGACTACTTGGACTCCCAGAATGTCCCTTACGAGACGCTGCACCATTCTCAAGCTTTTACCGCGCAGGAGGTTGCGCACTCCCTCCATGTTTCGGGAAAGAAATGCGTGAAAGCGGTGGCAGCCAGAGGGGACAATAAGCCTGTTTTAGTGGTCATGCCAGCTTCCTACCGGCTGAACTTTCAGGAGTTGCAAGCCGCCCTGAAAGCGAAGGAAACGGTGATACTCGCGGAAAATGAGCTGGTAGGACTTTTTCCCGACTGCGACCTTGGCGCGGTACCGCCTCTCGGCAATCTTTACGGGATGGATGTGTGGGTCGACCGGGCGGTAGCCAATACTGAGAGGATTCTATTCTGCGCAGGGACTCACGAAGACTGTATCCGCATGCGCTACTCAGATTTTGCGAAGGTGACCCTGCCCTTATTGGGTCATTTTTCCGAGCCGATGACAGCCCAGGCAGCCTGATCTTTTCCGATGCGGCTTTTAGCTTGCGACGGTTCTCGCTGCGTGCCGGAAACAGACACGGAGGGAGAAGACTTGCTTTCTTAATGTCTCCTCCCTTCTATAGGGAAAGCAGCCGGAGAAACCCCCAAAGGAGAGTACTATGGGACCTGGATGCAGCAACTGTCCCGTTTTGAAGAATTCGTTGTTTCGCGATATGTCAGAGGAACGGATTCAGGAGTTGGGATGCGTGTTTCGGCCCGGCCGCTATCGCCGCAACCAAATCCTGTACTTCGAAGGCGGCATCGCGCAGCATCTCTTTGCCCTGCACTCCGGGCTGGTGAAGATAGTCAAGGCTCTGGATAATGGCAGAGACCGTATTACCGCCGTGCTCTTCCCCGGTGAGTTGTTCGGTCTGGAATCCCTCACCGATCCCGCCTATCCCCTGACCGCGGTGGCCCTGCGTGACTGCGAGATTTGCGCGGCTCCCCGCGAGGACTTCGCCGCCTCCCTGCTCACCAATCCGGAGATGGCCATCGGCATGGTGCGCTTTTTGGTGGGGGAATTGAAACGCATCCGCAAGCAAGTGACGGATATGAGCTTCAAGGACGCCCGCATGAAAGTGGCAACGTTCCTGCTTTCTCTCATCAGCGTCGACTCCCCTCCCGGCAATGGGACCGTGCACTTGACCCTGCCCCTTTCCCGGCAGGAGATCAGCGAAGTTCTGGAACTTTCACCGGAAACCATCAGCCGCACGCTCAGTTCCCTGCGCAAGGAACAGTTGGTGGTGGCGCGGGGACGGCACCTGGTGATTCAGAACCGCGCCGGGCTGGAGAGCGTGGCGCACCGCTAAGCCGCGGGTTGCCTTCGGCCCTGCCCCATGGCGTCGACTTCTAGCCTAGTATTAACAGCAGCCTACGGGTCAGCAGCAGCGTCCCGGGGCGTTTCCCGACCGCCTGTCCATCCCCCCGTTGTGCATGATAAGGTATGAAGGACTCGAGACTGGGGCCCGCCGCGGCAGGCCCGCGCTTGCGGTTACGCCCGCTTACGCAGTGGGCGCTAACCCTGGCAGGTGGAAAACCGCCGCCGGCAAGCTTGCGGGATCAACGCCGGCACGTGCTATTCTGGTGCGAGCAAGGGATTCCGCCCCGCACGCGGGCGATTCCCCACAAAGGAAAGGAATCAGGGGGCGAATTCGGGTACCCTATCGAACCTGCGCGTTGAACTCATCTTATGCATGGAGTGAATTGACAAGTTGAATAACATGGTTGAATGCCTGCATCCCAATGCTTCTGCCGCCCGCGCGCGCGTGGGCCTGTTTGATTTCGACGGCACCATCTCCCTCATCCGCTCGGGCTGGGTGGAGGTGATGGTGCCGATGATGGTGGAAATCCTCATGGACCTTCATACCGGTGAAAACGAGGGCGACTTGCGCGCGCTGGTGGAGGATTTCGTGGCGCGCCTCACCGGCGAACAGACGATCTACCAGATGATGGAGCTCGCCCGGCAGGTGGAGGTGCGCGGCGGCAAACCGCTGGAACCCCTCGCTTACAAGCGCAGGTATCATGACAAGCTGATGGCCAACATCGAGTATCGACGCCAGGACCTTCGCCGGGGCGCCGTGCCGCCGGAGAACTACCTGGTGCCGGGAGCGCGGGCCTTTCTGGATGCCCTGCGCGATCGCGGCCTGAAGTTGTATTGCGCCAGCGGCACCGACGAGGTCTACACGCGGGAAGAAGCCGGGCTGCTGGAGGTTCAGCAATACTTCCCAGGCGGCATCTTCGGCGCGCAAGACGATTACAAGAGCTTTTCCAAAGAGATCCTGATTCAGCGCATGATTTCCGGACTCGAGTGCCAGGGAGACGAGTTGCTCGGCTTCGGCGACGGCTTTGTGGAGATCAAGAATGTGAAAGACGTGGGCGGAATCGCCGTGGGGCTTGCCACCGCGGAACCCGAGTGCCAGGTGGTGGATGAGTGGAAACGCCAACGGCTGGTGAGCGTCGGCGTGGATTTCATCATCCCCAATTTCCTCTGCCGTGACGAACTTTTGGGAAGGCTGTTTCCGAACTCGTAGCTGACAGCTCACAGCCGACAGCTTACAGCAAAAACCAGATGACGGTCGAGGTGTTTGACCTTTTGGTTTCGGACTTTCAGCGGCTTTTCATGTGAGCTGTTAGCTGTGAGCTGTCGACTATGAGCTGTTAGCTGTCGGCTGTCAGCTTCCAGGAGGCGCGATGAAATCCAAATACGATAGCTTCGACCGCACGCAACTTCTGATCAAACCCTTGAGCGAGCGGAAGCATGACGTGGGTCTTGATTACATCTTGGCGCTCGATGGGCCGGCTCCCGAGTTCTCTCATCCGCAGTTGCCGGGAGTGGCCGAGCGGCTGATTGCGGCCCGGAACAGAGGCGCGGCCCGAATTCTGATGATGGGAGCTCACGTCATCAAATCCGGAGCCAGCCGCCATGTCATCGACCTTATCGAGCGCGGCTATATTACGCACATTGCCATGAATGGCGCGTGTGCGATTCACGATTACGAGCTGGCGCGCATTGGCGCTTCCTCGGAAAGCGTGGCGCGTTATATCCGCGGCGGAGAATTCGGTCTCTGGCGCGAAACCGGTGAATTGAATGGCATCATTCGCGAAGCCGCGGAGCTCCGGCTGGGTCTGGGTGAAAACGTGGGCCGGCGCATTGAGGAGAGCGACTTCCCGCACAAGGATATCAGCATCTTCGCCGCCGCCTATCGCCATTCAGTGCCCGCCACCGTGCACGTGGGGATAGGTTACGACATCATCCACGAGCACCCCAATTGCGACGGCCAGGCTCTGGGCGCCGCCAGCTACCATGATTTCCTGATCTTCACCAAGACCATGGAAAAGCTGGAGGGCGGCGCCATGCTGAACTTTGGGTCCGCCATCATGGGCCCCGAGGTTTATCTGAAGGCGCTTTCCATGGTCCGCAACGTGGCGCAACAGCAAGGACGAGTCATCCAGAATTTCACCACCGCCGTGTTCGACCTGGTGCCCATCCAAGGCGACATTCACCACGAATTGCCCAAGAGCGATCCCGGCTACTATTTCCGCTGCCACAAGACCATTCTGGTAAGGACCGTGGCGGATGGGGGAGAGAGTTTCTATTTTTGCGGCGATCATCGCGCCACCGTGGCAGCCTTGCGGCGCGCGGTTTTGGAACTGCAATCGTGACCCTACTGGGCGAAGAGTTCCATTTCCGTGATCTGGGTAATGATGTGGCCGATCAGAATGTGAGATTCCTGAATGCGCGGCGTCTGGTCCGAGGGCACGCAAAGGCAATAGCGGGAAACCTCCTGCAACATGCCTCCGAATTTGCCGGTTAGAGCAACCGTGACCAATCCCTTGGCCTGGGCCACAGCCAGCGCCTTCAAAACGTTGGATGACTTGCCGCTGGTGGAGATTCCCACGGCCACATCGCCGCTTGCGCCCAAGGCTTCAATTTGCCGGGAAAACACATTCTCGAAGGCGTAATCGTTGCCGATGGCCGTGAGCGTGGAAGTGTTCACGGTCAGGGCGAGAGCCGGCAGTGGGGCGCGTTCCATCTGGAATCTTCCCACCAACTCGGCGGCGATGTGTTGCGCGTCAGCGGCGCTACCACCATTGCCAAACAGGAGGATTTTGTGGCCGTGGCTCAATGCCGAGACGAACTCCGCGACCACCTCAGCAATTTGGCTGAGCAGTCGATTGTCCGCGAGCAACGCTTGCTTGACCCTAACGCTCTCTTGGATGGAAGCGGCGATTAGAGCCTCTGTGCCGGAACTCATTGGGGAACCTCCGCAAGGATTAAAGGAACAGGGAATATCCAGCCGCAGCAGGGTGGATTCCCAACCCACCGAAGCTGCCTCGAAGGTTTATGGTAACACAGAGAGCGAAGGCTTCTCCCCAAACCGGGCGCGGAAACCACAGGGTGGAAGGGGAGAGATTCGCCCCTTCAAAACCGTTCGCGGTCCGGAGGGACAAGAGCAGGTGTACCCGTCCTTGTCATCTTCCGCCCGCCGAGGGCGAGAGTCCCTTAGCAGTAGCCTATCGCTTCTTCGGACCGTTAGGCACACCGGCCCGTCCGAAACTCCTGGACCGAGCCATTCCGAGGTCCGCGGACAGCGGGAACGGCTGGGGGAATTTGACTTACAGCAAGAAGGGTTGAAATATTTGTAAGCAGACGGTAAACTTTCTATGGGTCTGTTGTTGCCTGCAAGGTTTCTTCCCGCCCGGGTTCACTTGGGGCAGGGTCGGAAGTGAACCTCCAGTAAGCAAAAACCAGAGAGGGGCTGTGACAACTGAGGGAAAAACCGTGTCCGCTACCGATCAGGGGATTCTCCTGCTCCTGGAGCCGCGGGGATTTTGTGCGGGCGTGATTCGGGCCATCGAAATCGTTGAGCTGGCGTTGCAAAAGTTGGGGCCGCCGGTGTATGTGCGCAAGGAGATTGTCCACAATCGCCATGTGGTTGAAGACCTTGCGGCGCGGGGTGCGGTTTTTGTAGAGTCGCTCGACGAGGTACCACCGGGCACGGTGGTCATCTTTAGCGCGCACGGAGTTTCCCCCTCTGTCCGTCAAGCGGCGAGCGAGCGAGGGCTCCAAGTGATTGACGCGACGTGTCCTTTGGTCACCAAAGTTCACCTGGAAGTCAGCCGTTACTCCCGGGATAACTACACCATCGTCCTGATCGGTCATCGGAACCACGATGAAGTGATCGGCACCCTGGGCGAGGCCCCGAAAGCAATCCGGGTCATATCCACGGTCGAGGAGGTCGATTCCCTTAAGGTGGAGGACCCCAGTCGAGTGGTGTATCTGACGCAAACGACATTAGGCATCGACGATACAACCGAGATTGTGACGAAGCTCAAACAACGGTTCCCGGCCATTCAGGGGCCTGCCGCCCAGGACATTTGCTACGCCACGGAGAATCGCCAGGCCGCCGTAAAGCTGGCGGCGCGGCAGGCAGATGCAATTCTCGTCGTCGGCGCCAAGAACAGTTCTAACTCCAACCGTTTGGTTGAAGTAGCGCGCCGGGGAGGGACGGACGCATACCTAATCAGCAGCGCCGCCGACATTGAACCTCACTGGCTCGAGGGCCGGCAGTATTTGGGACTCACCGCCGGCGCTTCCACCCCTGATTTTCTCGTCGAGCAGGTGGTCGCCCGCCTGAAGAGCTGGGGGTTTACTGGTACCCGGGAAGTGAAATGGACGCAGGAGGACGTCCGCTTTGCCTTACCGGCAGAGTTATCAATTCTTAAATCTACTCTCAGGGAGAATCTAAGCACGTCATGACATTACGAAACCAGGCCGAATCGGATACGCGACAGGGAGTACGAAAGCTCACATACGCTGACGTCCGCTTCGACGAAAAGCTTGAGGAGGCCATCCAGCGAGCCACGGATCACCTGCTTTCCTTGCAGGCCCCGGAGGGATACTGGGTAGGAGAACTCGAAGCGGACACAACCCTGGAATCGGACTACATCTTCTTTCTTCATGTCTTGGAGAAACTCGATAAGCGCCGCTGCGTCAAGCTGGCAAACTACATTCGCCGCCGGCAACTCGCCGACGGGGGATGGAATATTTATGCGGGTGGACCGTCGGAGCTCAACGCCACGGTCAAGGCCTACGTCGCCCTCAAACTGGCAGGGGACTCCCCTGCCGCGCCCCACATGGCCCGCGCTCGCTGCCAGATTCACGAATTGGGCGGAGTGGAGGCAACCAATTCCTACACGCGCCTTTATTTGGCCTTGGGCGGAGTGCTGCCATGGTCTTACGTACCGGCAATCCCGCCAGAGATCATTCTCCTACCGTCTTGGTTCTTTCTGAACATTTATTCGTTCTCCTCCTGGACGCGCGCCATTGTGGTGCCCTTGATGATCGTTCACGCGCGCAAACCCCATTGGGACTTGCCCCCAAATGTGGGTGTGGAGGAACTCTTTCGCGACGCTTCCGGGCGCATTCCCGCTTTCGAATGGGATCGCCGGCTGGTGAGTTGGCGCAACTTCTTCCTGGTGCTGGACCGGCTCTTTAAATGGCACGAAAAGCTCCCCTGGAAGCCTCTCCGGCAGCGGGCGCTCCGCCGCGCCAAGCAGTGGCTCCTCGAACACCTGGAGCGCACGGAGGGGCTCGGCGCGATCTATCCCGCCATGGTCAACTCGATACTTGCCTTGCGGGCCCTGGGGTATTCGGCTGATGACCCCCTCACGGCACGCGAAATTGGGCACCTTGCCCAGTTTGAAATCGAAGAAGGCGACACGCTGCGCATGCAACCGTGTGTGTCTCCCGTGTGGGATACCGCGGTAACCATGTTTTCCCTGGAGGAGGCCGGATTGCCCCTCGACCACCCCGCCTTGGTCAAAGCCGCCAGTTGGCTGCTTGACCATCAGGTTTTGGGAAGCGGTGATTGGCAAGTCAATAATCCCGATGTCGACCCGGGGGGATGGGCATTTGAGTTTCGCAATGACTTCTATCCGGACGTGGATGACACCGGCTTTGTCCTGATGGCGCTTCAGCGCGTCGCCTATCCCGATGCCGCCCGTATGGAACAAGCCTTGCGCCGCGCCACCGCCTGGGTGCTCAGCATGCAGAACCGCGATGGCGGGTGGGGAGCATTTGATCGTAATAATGATTCCACCTTCCTGACGCGCGTTCCCTTCGCCGATCACAATGCCATGATCGACCCCTCCACCGGGGATCTGACGGCGCGGGTTTTGGAATACTTGGGCCGGAGCAAATGGCCCGCTTCCGATCCCAGAATCCAGCGAGCGGTGGGCTTTCTCCAAAAGGATCAGACCCCCGAAGGCCCCTGGTACGGCCGCTGGGGAGTCAATTACCTTTACGGAACCAGCGGGGCGCTGCGAGCGCTCGAGACTCTTGGCCTGCAAAAGGAAGTGGAAAGCCAGCGGGCGGTTGCCTGGCTACGAGCCGTGCAGAATCCCGACGGGGGCTATGGAGAATCCTGCGCCTCCTACGATGATCGGAAGTTGAAAGCGCGCGGCCACAGCACCCCTTCGCAAACAGCGTGGGGTCTGATCGGCTTGCTGGCGGCGGGAGAAATCTCCGAATCTGCCGTGAAGCGGGCGGTGGCCTACCTCTTGGATCAGCAGAGAGAGAACGGCGCTTGGTCAGAGGCGGCCTTCACGGGAACCGGCTTCCCGCGTGTCTTCTATCTTAAGTACCATCTCTATCGGAATGTTTTCCCGCTTTACGCGTTGGCTCGGTACCGGAATATGCTGGACGGCGCGTCCGAACTTGAGGTCCGGCGCTTCTTACCGCAGGAGTTCCCGCCGCAGAATGGAAATGGGAAGAATGGAAACGGGAAGAATGGAAATGGGCACAATGGAAACAGGAGGAGTAGATGAAGTTTCCGCTTCGCATGACCACCCACTTGAGCACCTATATCGCCGGAAAGCGGTTGCGGCGGGTGGAGAAGTTTCCCCTGGTGATGATGCTGGAGCCGCTGCACGCCTGCAACCTGACGTGCACGGGTTGTGGGCGCATCCGCGAATACAAGGACACCATCACGGAACAGATTAGCGTGGAGCGGTGCTTGCAGGCTGTGGATGAATGCGGCTCGCCCATTGTCTCCATATGCGGCGGCGAGCCCATGATTTACCGGCCCTTGGGGGAATTGGTAACGAAAATCCTGGCCCGTGGCAAACACATCTACCTTTGCACCCACGGCATGTTTATCCCAAGGCGTTTGAAAGAGTTCAAACCCACCTCGCAGTTTTTCTTCAACGTGCACCTGGACGGCATGGAGGCAACCCACGATCTTTGCGTCGAGCGCAAGGGGGTGTTCCGGCAGGCTATCGACGGCATCCGCGCCGCTAAAGACGGGGGATTTATGGTTTGCACCAACACCACGATTTACAAACAAACCGACTTGAAGGAAATCGCCGAACTCTTCGAGTATCTAAGAGGATTGGGAGTGGACGGCCACACCATCGCTCCCAGCTACTCTTATGCCGCAGTCCAAAACAAAGAAATCTTCATGTCGCGCCAGGAGATTCATGAGAAGTTCCGCCTGGCGAGAAAGCTCCTGGAGACTTACTCCCTGATGACTTCGCCGATTTACCTGGACTACCTGCAGGGAGAACGCGAAGACATGCAGTGCACCGCATGGGGAAATCCCACCTACAACCCGCGGGGTTGGAAGGCGCCATGTTATCTGATCACCGACGGCCATCACGCCACCTTTAAGGATTTCCTGGAAAAAACCAACTGGGAGAATTATGGCCGCGGCCGTGACCCTCGCTGTGAAGACTGCATGGTGCACGTGGGATATGAGCCTTCCGCAGTGTTGGGTGCGAATCGGAAACTCCGCGACACCTGGAGACTGCTTAAGTGGCAACTCTCCGGAGGAAACAATGGCCGCCATCGAATGACTGGCGATGAGGCGGAGAAATGTTCTCCCTTGTTACCGGCGCGAACGGATTCATCGGAAGCCACCTAACGCGCTTTTTAATCGGGCGGGGTGAACAGGTTCGCGTACTGGTCCGCCCGCAGAGTGACGTGCGCTCGCTCGCAGGGCTCAGCGTAGAGTTTGCTCACGCGGACTTGCGAGAAGCCGATTCCCTTCCCCCCGCGTTAGGCGGTGTGCAGCGCGTCTATCATGTTGCCGCCGACTACCGGCTTTGGGCTGCCAATCCCCAGGAAATCTATGAGAGTAATGTCACCGGCACCCGTAATCTGCTCTCTGCCGCCCGCCAGGCCGGAATCGACCGTTTCATCTACACCAGCAGCGTGGGAACCCTCGTCCCTCGCCACGCCGGCAGATTGCCCGACGAACAGACGTTCTTGCGCCTCGATGACATGATCGGGCATTACAAGCGCTCGAAATACCTTGCTGAGCAAGAGGCTTTGCAAGCGGCCCGTAGCGGCCAACCCGTGGTCATCGTCAATCCCACCACCCCCGTGGGCCCCGGCGATTGGAAGCCCACTCCCACGGGGCGTATCATTCTTGACTTTCTCAATAGCCAAATCCCCGCTTATGTCGATACGGGCCTGAACTTCGTTGCCGTCGAGGATGTGGCGGTGGGACACTGGCTCGCCGCCGAGCGTGGGCAGATCGGGGCCCGGTATATCCTGGGCGACCGCAATTTGACGCTGAAACAAATGCTCGAAATCCTTTCCGCCCTTAGCGGCCGGCCCATGCCACGGCTGCGCTTGCCCCACGCTGTACCCTTCATGGCCGCGCTTGCGGATTCGCTGGTTTCGCGTCTCCTCCGCCGCCCCCCGCGCATTCCCCTGGAAGGCGTGCGCCTGGCCCGGCACAAAATGTTTGTGGATGGCTCCAAGGCGAAACGCGAATTGGGATTTCAACCGGGCTCTCTGGAAGCAGCCCTGGAGCGCGCCATTCGCTGGTATAGTAAAAATGGTTACGTCAACAATCCTCTTGGGGGGCGCGCCACCCGTGAAAGCGCCGCCTGAGGGGCTGGTGTAGCGCCGACCGGAACTCGTCCCGACTTGGTCGGGAGGTCGGCACGTGCTGACCTAAAGGTCAGCGCTACAACTCCTCCTCTGCTTGCTGAATCATGATGACCAGAGTTTTGTTAGCCTTTGCCATGAAGGAGGAATCTGCCCCCTGGCGGCGCAGGCATCGCTTTCACCCGATTGCAAATTCACCACACGGCGTCTCGGTGACCTCTTTCGGCTCGACCGAGGTGTATGTGGCTCTCGCCGGAGCGGGCGCGCCCGACGCTCAGCACTTCGATGATTTGATCACGCGATTTGCACCCTCTCTGGGAATCGTAACGGGGGTTTCCGCCGGCCTCAAACCGGAGTGGCGGCCGGGAGATTTGCTGGTTGCCCGAGCAGTGTCTGGGCCCGACCGTGAGGCGAGCATCCCCGGCGACCCGAGTTTTATCGATCTCGCCGTGCAATGCGGAGCGAATCTAGCCCCGACACTGATTACCCTGCCGCGAATTGCTCGCACGATCGCGGAAAAAGTGCGCCTGGCAGGCGTGGGCGACGCGGCCGATATGGAGAGTTTGATCTTGATGAAGCAATGGTCAGCCCGCGGCCTCCCTGCGCTCGCCTTGCGCGTGATTCTTGACCCGGTGGAGATGCCGATGAGTTGCGATTTCGAGGCCGCCATGGACGCTCATGGGCAGGTGCAGATCGCACGAATCCTCGCCCAGTTGGCCCGCCGGCCTCAACTCCTTCCCGATTTCCTACGCCTGGCCCGGCAAAGCCGCTGCTCCTTAATGATTCTTGCTCGGTTTTTGGATCGATTTTTCGAACGGCTGGACCGTCAATCCACCAACCTGCCACCCCCCCTCGGAATTTAAATCACAATGTGATATAATTATTGAGTATGCAACGGCCGGCACATTCTGAGGGGCCCAAGGCTTCGCGATTCGAAGCGCTGCGGCGTTTGGCGTGGTTTCGCTACCGGGTGCGGTGCTTCCTCCGGTTCAGCGAGCGCGTGTCGCGCTCTTGTGGAATCACCCCCCAACAGCACCAGCTCTTGCTGGGAGTGGTGGGCTTTACGGGGCGCGATTGGGCCACCATTTCCGAACTCGCCGAGTTCTTGCAGGCCCGCCACAACGCCGTGGTGGGACTGGTGCAACGCGCTGCCGATCAGGGGTTGGTACGCAAGGTTCAAGGCAAAAAGGATCGCCGCTACGTGAAAGTGCATCTGACGCGTAAAGGCTATACGATTCTCGACAAGATTTCGCGAATGAATATCGCCGAGCTTCGGGCGCTGCAATTCGAAATCATGAAAACTCCCCAGCCCCGGCCCCGCGATATCCCCGCTGCTCAGGGCACATAACAAGCAGTGACGAGTGACAAGTGACGAGTGACAAGCAGGGGTAGCGCGGGCCTGTTCTGTAGGTCCGCGGCTTTCTCCTGTCATTAGGGACGAAACGCGGACCTTCCGGACAGGTCCGTGCTACCCCTGCTGATGACGAGGACCGAATGGATCAATCACCAATCACCAATCGCAAATCCCCAATGCCCTGGTTCCATGAATTCGGCAAGGCTCTTGACCCCGGCATCCTTACCACCTCCGCCTATGCGCTGCTCGTAGGATTCATCGGCGGCCTGGTGGCGCAAGGTCTGCTGGAACTGATCTACCTTTTCACCAACATTTTCTTCTACGGGAAGTGGTCCTTCGCCATGACCTTCCCGGTCCATCACCATCTGGGCGCGTGGGTGATCCTGATTCCGCCCATTGGCGGGCTCCTGGTGGGCGTTATGATCCACTTTTGGGAACCCACGCTGAAAGGCCACGGCATTCCTGAAGCCATGGAGGCCGTGCTCGTCGGCAAGAGCAAGGTGCGCATGCGCGTGGGCATTCTCAAGCCCCTGGCCACGGCGTTCGCCATTGGCACCGGAGGACCGTTCGGCGCGGAAGGTCCCATCATTCAAACGGGAGCGGCGTTTGGCTCGATTTTCGCCCAGTTGACCCACCTCACACCTTACCAGCGGCGCGTGTTGTTGGCTGCGGGCGCCGCCGCCGGCATGGCCGCCACCTTTGTCGCGCCCCTGGCGGGAATTCTGGTGGCCATCGAACTTCTCCTTTTCGAATTCCGCGCGCGCTCGTTCATCCCTGTGGCCATTGCGTCCGCCGTTGCCACCGCTGTGGCCGTTCATTTCCGTGGTTGGGCGCCGATCTTCTCCACCCCCGCCTTCGCGCTCGTCAGCATGCAGGAACTCTGGCTCTTCGCCTTGATGGGAATCGTCATGGGCCTGATCGCGCTCGCCATGATTCGCGTGCTCTTCTTTCTGGAAGATGTCTTCGATCGCTTTCCAATCCAGCCCGCGGCCATCTGGGCACCCGTAGCGGGGGCCTTCATCCTCGGTCTGATCGGGTACTTCTACCCGCAGGTTTTCGGCACGGGGTACGACACGATTCGCGACATGCTGAACGACCGCCTGACCACGAAATCCTTGCTGGGGATTTCTACCGCCAAATTCGCGGCGCTGGTGATCTCGCTGGGATCAGGGACCACGGGCGGCGTGTTTGCGCCCTCACTGATCGTGGGTGGAGGAGTGGGCGCCGTCTACGCCCAGATTTGGCGTCATTTCCTCCCACACCTGGTGAGCGACCCTGCGCTCTACGCGCTGGTGGCCATGGCCGCGGTGTTTGGCGGCATCGCGCGCGCGCCCTTCACGTCCATCATTTTCCTCTTTGAGCTCAGCCGCAATCCCAACGCGCTGCTCCCGCTGGTGGTCTGCGTTGTGGTGTCCGACGGCTTCGTGCGCCTTTTCAGCGCCGAATCCATCATGACGGGAAAACTTATCAAGCGCGGCCTGATCGTGCGGCAGGACTATACGGTGCCGGTGCTCCTGCGAGGGCGCGTCGCAGAGGTCATGCGCAAGAATTTCACCGTGATCGCGGCGGATGACCGGGTGCAGGCGGTGGTGCGTGAAGTCTCACCCGAGCAGGCAGGCGTGATTCCCGTCGTCGAGCATGATGGCAGCCTCGCCGGCATTGTGGAAGCTCACGACCTGCTCAAAGGTTTCGACAGCAACCCGCAAGTGCGCGAAATCATGCGTCAGGATTACGTCGCCGCGCGTCCCGAGGAAACCGTGGACGAGGTCACGCGCGATATGGTAGTCCACAACGTCGAAAATATCGTGGTGGTCGAGGGCAACGGCTTGCTGAAACCCATCGGGGTGGCCCGCTCCAACGATATCCTGCGCCTCCGGCGTTGGGTGATTGAAGAGGAAGGATTCGGAAATCGGCCCGTCAGCGCCAAGCCTTCCCTCACCCACATCGCCGACGCCAACGCATCTTCGTCCGGCAGCGCGTAGCGCCAAGCGTACCCGTCAGCCTGCGTTGCCGCTGACGAGGGGGAGTGCAATGGTAGCCACGGTCAGTGCCGTCCCGTGGCTACCACCTCCAATCAAATGAGTTCAGGGCTTTGTCGAACAGCTCGCGCTTGTCATTCGGGACATTGTCATAGGCGATGTTTGGTGGAAACAGAGAAAAGAGAGAGTGAGAACCTTCATTTCCCGGCCGCCTGTCAACGGGCCGTTCCTTCAAATTGTCCTCGCGCCATAACCTCTCTGAACCTTTGATGGTTCCTGTTCGGACTACCCGATCAACCCTCTCTTCCGTCTTGTTTATCAGGTACTCGAGATCTTGAAGCATAGGAACGCGGTACATACCACCTTGTTGAAGAACTATGTGAGACGAATCGGGATACCGAAGGTGTGTGATGATTCCCTCTTTGTAGTTTTTGGTTTCAGCTTTGTAACCCGGGGGAACCTGAATGGTGCCATGCACGGTAGCATTGTATTCCCAAGAGTATGGGACAAGGTCCTTCTGTGTGCGACCCTGGCCCAACAAAGCACCAAATGGTGAAGAAAGTAGGATCAACAATGTTATTCTCATGACGCCAAATGCTTGCCTCCGTAGTTGTAATAATATGCGCATCAAACTACCTGACCTTTGAAATCTTCTCCTCCCCCCATAATGTGCCAATGACCTCGCCGTTTGCGCAGGACGGGCAGATGTCCCGTACACCTGCTGGTTCGACCCTTCTCATATGTGCGCCGACACGTTGATTCGGCGGAAAGTCTCAAAGCATCTGCCGTCGTCCTGTCGCGTCTCCTCAATCATTCTTTTGATGACGTATTCTCGGAACGCCGCCCGGCGACTCTCTGGGACATGGGGGAGAAACGGCACAAGGCTGGGCTGATCGATCCACTTGACCATTTCCTCGGCGTCAGGAAAGTATCGGTCCGCGTTTTCGCCCCAGACGCGTCCCTGCTCCAATCCGCTGGCCTCGATCAAAGCCGAGTACTCCTCCACGGAAGGCATGTACCAGGGCCAATCGAATCCGGCAAAGTGCACCGCAAATTCCTCCGCACGTATGGCTTTTCGAACGACCGAGAAAAAGTGCGAGCAGTTTCCCTCTCCCGCGAAGTTGAAACGCAGCCTGCCGCCCTTGCGCAAGGCGTGGCGGACATTCCGCAGCAGGCGCCGGTGGTCTTTGATCCAATGCAGGGTGGCGTTGGAGAACACCACGTCGAACTGCTCCGCGTAGTCAAGCTCATTGATGTCCAGCAGGAGAAACCGTAGGTTTTTCCGCTCCTTCGATTGGGCCGCCGCGATCATGCCGCGCGAAGCGTCGATGCCGACCACCTCCCCGTGAGGAACAAGATCGGCAATCTGCACAGTGAGCGCCCCATCCCCGCATCCCAGGTCGAGAATCCGCTCGCTGCCTTGCAGACCGAGTTCGGCAATGAGCTTTGTCCCCCATTCCTTCTGGTGGGCTGATGCTGCCGCGTACTTTTTCCCGTCGAATTCGTGTGCCATGTTCAGAGTGCCGCGAACGATTATTACACAAACCGATATAACTTGTTGCGGCGCTGGGAGCTTGGCTCACCTGGCCCGGCGTTCCCCCCAGAACCCGGCCGTTGCCGAATCGCCGGCGGTCCTTAGCATCACTTGAAAACTGCCGCCCTTATTCGTACCGCAGCGCCACCATGGGGTCCACCTTCGTCGCGCGCCGCGCAGGGATATAGCTCGCCCCGAGGGCGATGGCGGCCAGAATTAGCGAGACGGCAATGAACGTCACCGGATCGGTGGGTTTGACCCCGTAGAGCAGGCTCGAAAGGGACCGCGTCAACGCCAGCGCGCCGATGATCCCGATGGTGACGCCGATCAATGTCAGCTTGACCCCTTGGCCAACCACAAGCCCGAGCACATCACCCTTTTGCGCGCCCAACGCCCTGCGAATTCCCATTTCGTTCGAGCGCTGACTTACCCAGTAGGCCATAATGCCGTAAATGCCGACGGCAGCCAGCAGGAGTGCGGCACCGGAAAAGATGGAGAGCAACAACGTGGCAAGACCTCGCCCTGCCAGCGATCCTTCCACGAGCTCGTCCATGGTTCGGATCTGATACGCCGGCTGCTCCGGATCGACCGCCGCAACCTCCTTCTGCACGGCAGTGGCGAGTTGCAGCGGATCCGTGGATGTCCGAATCGCCAGGCTCATGCTTGGCGCGGGATTCTGTGTCTCCGGCCAATATACTTCGACGCGCGATTGCGCCTCGAGGGTGCGATAGCGGACGTGCCGCACCACTCCGACCACCGTTACCCAGTGTGCGGTCGGACTGGCACCACCGCGATGCAAACGCTTGCCGACGGCATTTTCGCTTGGCCAACACGTCTTCGCCAGGGTCTCGTCCACGACGGCGACCGGGGGAGATTGGTCGGAATCGCGCTCGTCGATATAACGTCCGCTGACCAGGGCGATGCCCATGGCTTGGAAGTACCCCGGAGTGACCGTGCGCTGGTCCGCCTCCGGGGTGGCCGCGTCAGGGGGCACTGCTTGCGAATCGATCGTGGTGGTTCCCGACGACCCGGAGCCACTCAATGGTAGCAAGTCCACTGCTCCGGCGGCCTGGACGCCCGGGAGTTTGGCGACTCGATCCAGCACCTCACGGTAGAAGGCTCGAACCTGCTCCGGCTTCGAGTACTTCTCCCCCGGCAGCGAGATGCCCATGGTCAGGACGTGGTCGGGCCGGAAGCCGCCATCCACTTCCTGCAAGCGCAGGAAACTTCTCACCAGCAGCCCGGCTCCGTTGAGGAGAATGAGAGAAAGGGCGATTTCAGCGACGATGAGCGCATGACGCAGGCGCTCGGAAACCGAGGCTGCCGTGGAGGTGCGGCCTCCGCCCTTCAGCGATTCGTGCTTGACCCCGCCCGAGGTGTGCAGAGCCGGAGCCAGGCCGAAAAGTAGACCGGTCCCCAGTGATATAAGCATTGTGAAGGCAAGCACCGTGCCGCTCAGACTGGCGGCGGCGACGCGCGGGAGAATGGAAGCGGTGAGCGCGACCAGAGCGCGGATGCCCCAATGGGCAATCAGAAATCCTGTCGCCCCGCCCAGCAGAGACAGCAGAACACTTTCGGTAAGCATCTGGCGCATGAGGCGGAGGCGGCTGGCGCCCATCGCCATGCGCACCGCCATCTCTCTCTCGCGCGCCGAGGCGCGCACCAGCAGCAAATTCGCGACATCGGCGCAGGCAATGAGCAGCACCAGCGCCACCGCGCCGGTCAAGATCCAGAGCGCCGTCTGGACGCCGCTCACCATCTCATCGAGCAAAGGCGTGAGCGTGAAAGCAAAGTGGAATTGCGCGTAAGGATATTCCTTGTTCTGGTCCTCCACCGCTTGCGTGACTGCTTTCATGTCCTCACGCGCCTGCTGGAGCGAGAGCTCAGGCTTGATGCGCGCCAGCACTTCGAGGCCATGATTCCCTCTGTTTGCCGACGTCAAAGTATTGGGCGCGAAGGCCAGCGGCGCCCAGATCTCCGCGTTGTAGGGGTACTCGAACCCGGCAGGCATCACGCCGACCACAGCATAACTCACACCGTCGATCTTAAGCCGGCTGCCCACCACTCCCGGTTCCCCGCCGAATCCTCGCTTCCACAGCCCGTAACTCAGGACCACCTCTTTATCTTGCCCGGCTTCCCCCTCCTCCGGCAGAAACGTGCGACCCAATGCAGGTTTTGCGCCCAGGATAGGGAAGAGGGTGGGCGAAACTACCGCGGCCTGTACCGATTGGGGAGTCCCGCCGACATTAAGATTGGCGCTGCCGCCCGTCATCGCCGCAACCCCCGTGAAACTCCTGTTCAGAGACTCCAGGTCCTTGAACTCCGGAGCAGAGATCGCATTCTGGTCGTTCGGCAGGCCGATACCGGCAAAGTTGCCCCAGATCTTCACGAGATGACCGGGTTGACGATAAGGAAGAGGCCGCAACAATACCGTGTCCACCACACTGAAGATGGCCGTGTTGGCGCCAATGCCGAGGCCGAGCGTCAGTACCGCTACGACCGTGAAGCCGGCATTGCGCCTCAACTGCCGCAGACCGTAACGGACATCTTGCAGAAAGTTCTCGATGTAGTTCACTCGGCGCATGTCACGGCACTCCTCTTTGACCTGCTCAACTCCGCCCATCTCGCGGAGGGCGGCGTAATGGGCTTCCTCCGTGGGCATCCCTTGCGCCACCTTCTCCTCCTCCAGCTTTTCCAGATGGAATCGGAGTTCTTCGCTGAGTTCCTGTTCGACGTGGCCCTTCCGGAACAGCGAACGAAACCGCAACGGCAATTTATAGAACCAGCGCATATTCGTAGCTCCAAGCTATAGGTCTTTGGTGTTCCGCAATCGGATTCCTTTGCTTCTGCGGATTGCCGATGGCTGCATGCTCCTTGGTCCCTTAAATCGGAAACCGACAATCAACAGCCGGCACGGCTCAACTCGTCTCCAGCACCAGCCCGATGGCGGCCGAAAGCCTCGCCCAGTTGGCCTGCTCCTGGTCCAAATACCTGCGCCCGGCAGGCGTCAGCGCATAGAACTTGGCCCGGCGATTGTTATCGGACTCGCCCCATTTCGCCCGGATCCACCCGTTTTGCTCGAGGCGATGCAAAGCCGGGTATAGCGCGCCTTGGTTGACCTGGAGCACTTCGCCCGACACCTGCCGGATGCGCACAGCGATGCCCCAGCCGTGCATGGGTTCCAGGGCCAGCGTCTTCAAGATCAGAAGGTCCAGCGTGCCCTGGACCAAATCGGTCGGTTTGCTCATGGTACTCCCCTCAGTTATCGCCAGCACATCTTACCTTTTGCTCCTGTCAATAATCAAGGGGAGATTTTCCTGTATCAAACAAATCGAATCAGGCTTGTTCCTGGCCACATTTCGCGTGACACGTGACGGGAAGGTATTATTTGTAGCCTCCGAGTCAATTTCCCCTTGACAAGTAACGTATTCGTTATCTACTAGCATGTCAGGCCAGCGCCCGCTGCCGGTTAGGAAGGGCTGCGGACCTGACAAGGGGCAGACGCCACGCATGATTTGAGGCAGGCGGTCGGACCTGGAGGGATCGAGATTAGGCGCCAACTTTCTGCCATTAAGCTCGATGCTGATGGCTAGGCGCCAAGCCCACATGGAGGAAACTCGGGACGGCTCCGTGCGATACAGAGAAGTTTATGAAAAAACAGGCGGTTAGCGAAGAATTGGGGAGAATGGCACGGTATCGGCAAGAAATCAAGTCTTTTAAACTAAACCAGTTAATCCCCTTGTCTTGCGGGGAAGATGTGCAAATAAAAAGGGGCTCCAAAAATGCAAGTATCTCCCCAGAATATGCTGAAAACACAGAAGATAATAAAACGACTTTTCGCGAACCGCCACACTCTTAACAAAACAAAACACTTATCGCTAGAATATCTAGATCTTGTTGAAAAGCAATGCACTTAGGGCGATATTCGAAACCAAAAGACAGAGATACCATGAATCAGAGGACAAGAAAAGGAAGGCGCGCCAGGCAAGCGAACTCGCCCAAGCTCAAGCAGCATTACGCGGGGAGCGCATGCTGGCGCGTCGATGAGAGGATGGTGGGGCCACGCGCGGCTATTGATAGTATTCCGCGTTCTTTGCCGTATAGGCGGCAGAATTCTCCGGCACATCTGCCTCGGCATAAATCGAGTTTGTCGGGCAAACCGGAACGCAGGCGCCGCAGTCAATGCAATTTACGGGGTCGATGTAGAGTTGCGCGACCTCCTCAAATTTGGGTTCATCCTTCCGGGGATGAATGCAATCAACCGGACAAACCTCGATGCATTTTTCATCCTTAGTGCAACCTTCAACGATTACGAATGCCATGAATCATTTCTCCTCTGATGAGTTTCTAATATTCCCAGTCCCGCACGGGAGGGGTGCGCTAGGCGGGCCGATCCGCATCACCACATCCAGAAGGCTGGCAAGATTTATTTGCAATTTGTACGCCAAATTCCGAGTGCATTTTGTCGCTGGCAGCGAAAGGATTAGCACTGCGGAACTCGCAAGCTGGATTGAAAGACCCAGCGTGGGGGGCAAATTGCCCACCTCCGACTTAGGTCTTAGCCAACTTGGCCCCCATATTCCTGCCCGGGAAAACGATTCAACTGATAAAATGAGTCCTGGAGCTTTACCACTCTTCGCCGATGCGGTAGAATGCACCCGCCCGGAATATGGCTGGCTTCCCCGCTCAAACGGCCATTTGTGCGGGGTGGAGGCGTTTGGCCATCACTTGCCAGCGCGCAGAATCTCCCGCCCAGCCCGATTTCAACACCTCGTGCCAGGTGGCCGGGTGGCAGCGGGGCCGCGCTCCGCACTTACAGCAATGGAAAAAACAGACGCAGACTCGCCGGATTTGCAAGGTCCCGATTCGCAGGGAAAGAACTCCTCCTGGAAAACGGAGGTGCTGCTTCCCGGCAGTTGGCGGGGCGCCACCAGCACGCTGCTCTCGCGGGGGCGCCATCACATCATCGTCGATACCGGCATGCCGCACGAAGCCTATCGCCTTCTCGCCGCTCTGGAAGAACGGGGTCTGCACCCCAGCGATATCCGCATGGTAATCAATACGCATTTCCATGTTGACCACGTTCTGAATAACTGCCTTTTTTCGGAAAGCGATGTCTACGGGGCGCAGCAGTCGCACGACTGGTGCTGCCAGGCTTATGCCGATCTTCTCGACGAGCAGAATTGGGAGAAGCTGAGCCTGAAGTATTACCCCGAATCGGCGGAGTATGAAAGGGCGCCGGAACTGATGGGCGCCCTGCGGCGTTTCGCTTTGCGCTGGTGGGACCGCAAACGCCTGGGCGACCCCTCGCGTTTTCGCTGGGTTGAAACCCACCCCTTACCGGATGGCTTGGAATTCCTGGTGACCAACGGCCATGTGCCGGGCCACGTGTCAGTGCTCGTTCATAATGGCGATCAGCCCACGATTATTGCCGGGGACGCCGTGCTGACCCGCGAACACGACGAGAGTGTTTTCACTATGATCCCCCACAATCGGGAACAGTTCCAACAAGACCGGGCCCGCATTTTAGGCATGATGGGCCGCATCCTTCCCGGCCACGACAATGAGTTTTCCAATGGCCGCGGCGCCGAGCCCACGCCGCGGTGAGGCACTGGCGCTGACCTTCCCCGGCTGCGCATTTCTCACCACCCTCGTACGCTCCGGGGAACCTGCCGAAAGGGCGGGTCAGTTCATAGAAGGTTCCTGAATGGCCGGAAATGATTGTGGGGAACTTCACCGAAGTTTCCTGAAAGCCTGATGGCAGGCTGGGCGCAAGTTGCCTTGCCTGCCGCACAAAGAAAATCAACACTGCGTCACCTCTTCATCCCTTACAACTTCAGCGTGTGGATGTAGTCGGCCAAGGCTTCAGGCCAAGGGCGCGGCAGCGCAACGCCGGCGTGCCGCAGGGCTGCCATTTCCATCACCGCGTATTTCAGCCGGGGAGCTCGCCGCTGCATCAAGGCGTCAGGAACACCGATGACTTTAGCCGGATCGAGCCCGGCCAGTTCTGCCGCCTTGCGGGCCAACTCAAAGCGCGTACACGCTCCCTGATTGGTCAGGTGGTAAAGGCCGTATGGGCGGGACTCAGCGACCTCCATGATTTTGAGGCCGGCATCCACGGTGTGAGTCGCGGAACCCAACTGATCACTCGCGACCTTGTACTCTTCACCCGCGACGAGCTTGCGCAAACCCTTTTCCACAAAGTTGATTTTTCCCGGACCAAACAACACGGAGACGCGAAAGATCCAGTAGCGCTCCAAGGTTTTCACCGCCTGCTCGGCTTGCAGCTTGGTTCGCCCATAGACGGTGAAGGGCGCGGTGGGATCGGTCTCCACATAGGGCGTCGAACTCTTGCCATCGAAGACCGCATCCGTGGAAATGTGGGCGAGGCCTGCTCCTATACGCCGAGCGGCCTCGACGACGTGGCAAGTGCCTTGGTAATTCACCCGCAGGGCAAGGGCGAGATCCGCCTCGCAGATGTCAATATCGGGAATGCCGGCGGGATGCACGACCAGGTCGGGGTGAATACGCTCCAAGGCCGCGCGGATGGCCTCCACATCGGTTATGTCGGCCTCGGCGCGTGTCAAGGAAAAGACTTCATGGCGAGTGGAAAACGCCGCGACCATTCCATGGCCAAACAGTCCCGCGGCGCCGGTGATGGCAACTCTCATAAGAACAATTCCTGGTAGTCAGTGGTTAGTGGATAATGGCAGGTGGGAAAGGCCGCCAGCAGCCTTACTTCTGACCACAAGCCACTATGCACTAACCACTACTCTTCTCACCTCATCCGAAGGACGGCCCCGGGAGTATTGTAAAGCCGGATCAGGGTGTTGAGATCGCGCTGGCTGGGTTTGCTTACGAGCGATTTCCAGACATACGGGTAATAAACTCCCGGGATTCTTACTTGGTGGGACTTCTCCTGGACCTGCCAGTACATAATATCTCCCTTGGAATCGCTGTGCCCTCTAATACCGAGGGCGTGCCCCAATTCGTGCAGGACGATGGCGCGCATTTCATCCTTGGACCATCGGTGGGAAAGATCCACGGAAATGTAAGCCACTTTGCGGGCGGACAGTTCGCCTCCCACGCGGCGAAATTGCACCCAATCCATTTCCTCTCCCACGGCGCCGCGCTCCATGTCATGGTCGGCTTCCCAATTGAAGCGAATATCCGCTTCCTCGGGTTCCGGGGTGAGTTCCAGAGGGAGCATCTCGTTCCATATTCTGAACGCCTCCCGCGCTCCTTGCGCCCAATCGGCGAGGGGAACATTGCCGATTAAAACCTTGATGGGAAAGGCATTCCATTTCTCCGATTCCGAACTTTCCGCGATCTGCAAGTAATAATCCCCTGCCGCCGGGGCGTAGCGCGTGGGTAGCAGGGCGTCGGGATACGCCGGCAGCATTCCCAGGATTTGGATTCGGGCGTTGGCTTGACCCACTTCGTTCCTGAAGTCCGGCAAGTTGGCAGCGAGGTCAGCGAATCGATGCCAATCCGCAACGGCCTTCTTCCGATCCACCATCTCATCTGCCAGGGCGTGGTTGTAATAAGCCTCTGTAAATTGCGGATCCTGCTCAATGGCGCGGCTGTAGGCCTCCGCCGCATCGGCGAACCGGTGCTGATCGAAGAAATCGTTGCCTTGCATATAGCTTGCTTTCGCCGCTTCGTGATCTACGGCCTGCGCAGGCGCGGCAAACACCAGCAATAACAATCCCAGGATCACATGGCGCATGGGCAATCACCTCCACTTGCTTGGTAAGGTGACATCATAATGGCACGCGGGCTCTGGTTCCAGAGGTAAGTCGGCGGAGGATCAATCCGCGTAGGGACTGGCGCGCCCGCCGGTAAGGAGGCGCAGATAGGTCCCAACTTGTGCGCGGTGGTGAATCTGGTGGTCGATAATGCGGAATAGCATGACGCCGACGGGCCGGCGCGTGTTGAACTCAGAATTCTCGCGGATCTCTCCCCAGCGTTCCAGCGGAAACCCCTGCACGGCCCGCAAGGTTTCCTGGTGTACGCGGTGGATTTCCTGCAACTCCTCATCCAGCGATTTCACTTCGCCCAGAATCGCCAACAGGCCCAGAGGAACGCGCGTCCGGTAGTAACTCCAATCGCCTTCGAGCGCAATGCGGCGAGTTCCCTCCTCCGACCGCCAAACGTGCCGCGCCATCTGCCCCAGCGATAACATGCCCTCCGCCGGGCGCCAATCCAGGCGATCGCGCGGTATCTTCTCATAAACCGCGAGCGTGCCCTGGTGCTCGCTCTCTTTCTGTGTGAATAAAAGTTCCTTCAGGTCCATGGTACCCCCAACCAATAGCTTTTCCTTGCCAGTAGGAAACGAGCCGCGGACCGGCAATACACATCCGCGCCATACGTGCTTCAGGAAAGCTTCTTCAACTCCGCCAGAATCTCCCCATTGTCCGGCTGTTCCCGCAGCTCGTAGATTTTCGACCACGCGATTTTGCCGGCCTTATCGACAATAAAAATGGCGCGATCGTTGATGAACGGGATGGGATGCCTGGTGGGAGGGAAAACACCGTAGGCGGTGGCCACTTCCGCGTAAGGCCAGCGGTCGGTAGCCAGGGGAAACTTCAGCCCACCTAGATGTTTCTGAAAAGCCATATGGGCAAATACCGAGTCGGTGCAAATGCCCACCACTTCGGTATTCGCACTGGTGAACTTGGCGAGATCCGCTTGGAATGACCCCAATTCGCTCTGGCAAACGGGGGTGAAATCGAGCGGATAGAATGCCAGCAGCACGTTCTTGCCGCGGTGGGCAGAAAGCTCAAACTCCCCTTGTGACTCTCCGGTGGCGCAGGTCAGTTTGAAGTCCGGCGCCGGATCCCCAACTTTTAGTGCCATATGATCCTCCATGGTTCAGCCGCTATTCAGTGGCCCGCCCTTGGCGCGTCCGGACCAGCAGAGGCTGGTCGTATCACATATTCGACCCAAGGTGTGAAATGAAATTCTACCCGAGGAACCGGACAAATGAAAGTGTCTCGGGACGTTGTGACCTGAATCTGGTGGAGAAGAAGGGTAGCGCGTGTTAGGGTTTTACTGACACTTGGCACCGATACCTCTTCTCCTCAGCGCCTCTGCGGTGAGAAGCACCTGCTGGCCTTCTCCACATCAAATCCCCCCGTAAAGACTCCAAGCCTGGTCGCCGGCGTTCAGAATAAAAAGCTCAGCATCCTTCACAGTCACCCGGCTGTTGGGCGCTACGGAATGAGTCAGCCACACGTTTCCACCGATCACGCTGTGATGGCCAATGTGGGTGTAACCTCCCAAAATGGTGGCGTTGGGGTACACGGTGACGTGGTCCTCGAGGGTGGGGTGCCGCTTGTTTTCCTGCCCGCGGCGAAGTTGGCCATCGTCATCCCTGCTGAGCGGGTTGAAAGCTCCCAGCGTGACGCCGTGGTAAAGCGTCACCTTGTTTCCAATGATGGAAGTTTCGCCAATCACCACGCCCGTGCCGTGATCGATAAAGAACGATTCACCAATGGACGCACCGGGGTGAATGTCAATGCCCGTGTGGCTGTGCGCAATCTCCGTCATCATGCGCGGGATGAAGGGCACATCGAGAAGGTACAAGCGGTGAGCGAGACGCTGCACGGTAACGGGCTCAATAAACGGGTAAGCCAGCAAGATTTCCTCAACACTCGATGCGGCCGGATCGTTGTGATAGGCCGCATCGATGTCAGTCGAAAGCAGGTAGGCGAGTTCCGGCAATTGCGCGAGCAGTTTTTTGTGAACCTCTTCCGCGTAATGGTCAAGGTCGGCGGGCGCTGGTTTGCCGCTGCGGCGGGACTCAAACCGCACTGCGCTGCAAATCTGGGTCGAGAGGAGGGCCTGAATCTCCGTCAGGTGAAGGAAGGTGCCTGCACCTGGAACCTCGCGTTCGCCGCAGAGGAAGTAAATAGGAAAAAGTACTTCGAGGTATCGGCGGCAGATCATTGCCACCACCTCACGCCTGGGCAAATTGAAATCACTGAGTTCGTCCCCGGCCACTTGCGCGTCCAGATCGGCGCGAAACTCCTGTGCCAGGCACTTCATATCATCGGCACTCATGGTCGAACCTCCCAGAATAGGTGTCAGGTGTCGGAGGAGGTGCCAGGTGCCAGGTGTCAGGTGTCAGTGAAAACATGAAGCCTGACTCCTGATGCCTGCCACCTCGTTTGCTTCACTCACACCTGATACCTTGCACGTCCCCTGACACCCGGCACCCGACACCCGACACCTTTCATCCAATTCCCTCAAACAGCACCGTGGAAATATAGCGCTCGCCGGAATCGGGCAGAATCACGACAATGGTCTTACCGGCAAATTCCGGCAGTTTGGCCAATCGAACGGCCGCAGCGGCCGCGGCTCCGCACGAAATGCCGCTCAGAATGCCTTCCTCGCGCGTTAGACGCCGGGCGAACTCAATGGCCTCATCGTTCGTCACTTGTGCGACGCGATCGACCAGCGACAGATCAAGAACCTTGGGGATGATGCCGGCGCCGATGCCCTGGATTTTGTGCGGCGCGGGCTTCAGCGGCAACCCCTGCCGGTACTGAGTGATGACCGGGCTGGCCGTGGGCTCCACACCGACCGAGAGGATCTTCTTGCCCTTGGCGTTTTTGATGAAGCGCGATACGCCCGTAATCGTTCCACCCGTGCCAATGCCGGAAACCAGCACATCAATGGCGCCGCCGGTATCATTCCAGATTTCCGGGCCGGTGGTTGCCTCGTGAATAGCCGGGTTGGCGGGATTCTCAAACTGCTGCGGCAGGAAATAGTGCTGGGGATCGGATTGGGCAATCTCGGTGGCGCGACGGATGGCGCCGGGCATGCCTTCGGATCCGGGTGTGAGCACCAATTTTGCCCCGAAAGCCGCCAGCACGCGCCGGCGCTCGAGCGACATGGTTTCCGGCATCGTCAGGGTCAGGCTGTAACCACGCGCCGCAGCCACGAAGGCCAGGGCGATTCCCGTGTTACCACTGGTGGGCTCGATAATCTCCACGCCCGGCCTCAATACGCCGCGCTGCTCGGCGTCCAGAACCATGGCCGCGCCGATGCGGTCCTTCACCGAGTATGCCGGGGACCGGCCTTCGATCTTCGCCAGCACGGTAGCAGATGATCCCTGCGCCAAGCGGTTAAGCCGCACCAATGGGGTTCTGCCGATACTGGCAGCGTTGTCGGGAAAGTAATTTGACATACGTTCTCCTTTGAACTGGGTTCGTGATTATATATCCTACTACGTTTTGATGGCCGAACAACGGCTATAGACAATGTCCAAAGCACGTCGTTTACGATGACGCGCGCGTGAAACCCGGCGGGCTGAGCCTGCCGGGGAGTTGTAGCGCTGACCCTCAGATCAGCACCATGGGAAAACAACAAACCTGCCGACCTCCCGACTGTGTCAGGATAGGCGCCGGTCGGCGCCACATCAAGATATGCGTTTTGAATCTGTCAGAAGTTTCTCTGGGGTGATGCGCCGTGGAATTCCTGCCGAACGGCAGAAATCCAGGCTAACTACAGATGCAGCGGAGGGGGAGAAGGCGCAGAACGCGCTGGGCGGTGCGAGGCCCCACCGTCCGTGCGTCGTTTCGCGATGCGATTGCTAAGTCGTTCATGTTATTTCTTTTCCCGCCAAGTTCTCGATTTGAATTCAAAGTGCGCTCCAGTTGATGCGGAGAAATGCTCAGAGCAGCACTGTCAAATGACAAACCCTGGCAATTTGGCGGCCACATGGCGGCGTCCCTTTATTGAATCTCGCATAATACAGTGACGGATAAACCCCCTCACCCCCGACCCCTCGCCCCCAAGGGGGCGAGGGGTCGGGGGTGAGGGGGTTTTATCACTATAATTCGCGGTACTCAATAAGATGGGGATGAATTCCGTCGCCGCTACAATCCACACTCATGGAGCACCAACACGTCACGTCCGGGCAGGACTTCTCGCCCCTAGCCACCAGCCACTCCCCGTCAGTACTTCGGCACGGAAGGGTCAACCTGATCCGACCACGCCAGGATTCCACCCTTCAGGTTATGAATCTTGCGGAATCCGGATTTCAGGAGCAGGTCCACCGCCTTGGCGCTGCGCATTCCGGACTTGCAATGCACCACAATCTCGTCAGCGGAGTCCAGTTCGTTCATGCGTTTGGGCACTTCACCGAGTGGGATCAGTTTCGAGCCGGGGATGCGGCAAATCTGGTACTCATGCGGCTCGCGCACGTCGATCAGGACAAAGGGTTCGTGCGCGTCCATCTTCTTCTTCACTTCCGCCGGGGTAATCTCAGGAATGCCGATTTGCATGGGGGTATGCTCCTCGCCGCGAATGCCGCAGAACTGCTCGTAGTCAATCAGCTTGGTGATGGAACGATGGGTCCCGCAGATCGGGCAATCGGGATTCTTGCGAAGTTTGAGCTCGCGAAACTTCATGCCTAGCGCGTCAAACAGCAGCAAGCGGCCGATGAGCAGCTCGCCGCGGCCCAAAATCAGCTTAATCGTTTCCATCGCCTGGATGCAACCCATGATGCCGGGCAGCACGCCGAGCACGCCGCCCTCGGCGCAACTGGGAACGAGGCCGGGCGGAGGCGGCTCCGGATACAGGCAGCGATAGCACGGACCCTGCTCGGCATGGAAAATCGAAGCCTGGCCTTCAAAGCGGAAAATGCTGGCGTAGACGTTGGGCTTGCCCAGCAAAACGCAAGCGTCGTTCACCAGATAGCGCGTGGGGAAATTGTCGGTGCCGTCGGCGATGATGTCGTACCCGCGAAAAATGTCGAGCGCGTTGTCGCTCGAGAGGCGCGTCTCAAAGGTTTCAATTTCCACGTGGGGGTTGATTTCCAGCAGCGTGTCGCGCGCCGAGTCAAGCTTGGCGCGGCCCACGTCGCTGGTGCCGTGAATGACCTGCCGTTGCAGGTTGGTGAAATCCACCACGTCGAAATCCACCAGTCCGAGCTTTCCCACGCCCGCGGCGCCGAGATAAAGCGCGAGCGGCGAGCCCAAACCGCCGGCGCCAACGCACAGCACCTTGGCCTGCTTCAACTTCAGTTGGCCCTCCATGCCAACTTCCGGCATGATCAGGTGGCGGCTGTACCGCAGAATCTCGTCCTTGCTCAATTGCGCGGGCTGAATCATTGTTGCCGTGCTCATTTTTAATCCTTCCTTAAAGGCTTTTCCGTTGTCCGTGGTCAGTGGTCAGTTGTCAGTTATCAGCAAAAACCGCAGCGGGGAATCCACCGCGATGGGCGGCCTTGACTGAAAACTGATGACTGAGAACTGAAGACTTTTTTCGGGGGTTTGCCCGGGATTCGCCACCCCTGCTGGGTGGGAGCCCAGGCTAACTACAGATGCAACAGTGGACCGTGCCGCCGGCAATGGAAGGTACGATGCTGATGACGTCGTTTTCTTTCAGGAGGGTTTGTTCCTTTTGCAAAAAGCGGATGTCTTCGTCGCCGATGTAGATATTCACAAAGCTGCGGAGCTTGCCTTCGTCATTGTAAAGGTGCTTGCGCAAGTCGACGTACTGCGAGGTGACGGCCGCGAGTGCTTCCCCCACCGTCTTGGCGTGCACTTCCAGCGACTCCTTTTTATCCGCGTATTGCCGCAGCGGAGTCGGGATAATGACCTTAACCGGCATTCGCTCTCCTTCATTGGCGATTTGCGATTGAATCATTTGTGATTGGTGACTGGTGATTTGTGACTGAAAAAATCATCGAGAGCCGCGCAAGAATCGCTCAATCACCCATTCCTATTCACAAAAGACGAGTAGCCCCTCGCAAATCACTAATAACTCACTTACTTGGATGCATTACAAAGCCGAAGGATTCCGGGTCATTGGTGATTTGTGAATTGAGATTTGCGATTTGCGGTTGAAACAAATAATCGAACCTCGTGGGAATAGCTAAATCACCCAACCACAAATCACAAATCGCAAATCACAAATGACCAATTACCAATGATTCCGCCCCAAACGCCGACCGATCCTCGGCCAAAACCCAGCTCGTTAGATCTCTTGGAGCGCCCTGCTCAACAGCAATTATAACATAAGAGTACCAGGGCCACGCGTGGTCGCGATCATAAATCGAAGGCCGCGCCGGATGGTCGGGGTGGGAATGATAATAGCCCAGCACATCAAGCCCACGCTCGCGTGCCCCTTTTTCCACACGCAACTGGTCGAGCGGATCTATCAGAAAACGATTCTTGTCCGTTTCCTTCTCCATATCGTCCAGGGGCAAAAGCTCCTGCGCGCGGGTGGGATCGTGGCGCAAGTTGGTGAGCGGTACCACTTCCGTCAACACCTTCGCGTCTCCCTCCGCCTTCCCCAGCAATATGCCGCAGCACTCGCTGGGGTAGTCGCGCGCCGCGTGGGCTCGAATGGATTCCAATTCCGCCTTGTTTATTTGAAGAGGCATAGAGTTATCGGGTCATCGGATCATTGAGTCATCGAATCATTGAAATGCTGTCAGTTGTCCGTGGTCAGTTGTCCGTTGTAAGAGATACGCGAAGATTCAAAGTCTTAGGCCACTGACTGCGGACAACGGACCACGGACAGCCCTTAAATGGTTCAATGACCCGATGAACCAATGACCCGATGATCTATTGCCCTTCGTCCCAAAATCTCTCACTCAAGTACTTGTCGCCGCTGTCGGGGAAAATCGTCACTACCACGCCGCGGGTCAATCGATTCGCCACTTTGAGTGCGGCCACCAGGGCGGCGCCGGCGGAAATTCCCACCAGCAGGCCTTCCTCGCGCGCCAGGCGCAGGGTCATGATGTGGGCATCTTCCGTGGAGATTTCCAGGTTTTCGTCGGCTACGCTCGGGTCGTAAATCCCCGGCTGGATAGCGCTGGGCATATGCTTCATTCCTTCCAGGCCGTGGAAGGGCGAGTCCGGCTGGAATGAAATGCACCGGACACTCGAATTCAACTCCTTCAGGCGCCGCGCCGTGCCCATGAACGTGCCGCTGGTGCCGAGTCCCGCCACGAAGTGCGTGACGCGCCCGCCGGTCTGCTGGAAAATCTCGGGAGCGGTAGTCAAATAATGGGCGCGCCAGTTGGCAGGGTTATCGTACTGGTTGGCGTAGAAATAGACCTTGGGATTCTCCTGGGCCAGGGCGCGTACCCTGCGAATGGCGCCGTCGGAGCCGTCCATGGGGTCGGTGTAAACTATCTCCGCGCCGTAAGCCTTCAGAATGCGCTTGCGCTCCATGCTCACGTTGGAGGGCATGCAGAGCTTCACGCGGTAATTCCTGGCGGCGCAGACCATGGCGTAGGCAATGCCGGTGTTGCCGGAGGTCGAATCCATCAGGATTTTGTCCCGCGACATCAGGCCAGCGGCCTCCGCCTCGCAAATAATATTCATCGCCGGACGGTCTTTCACCGAGCCGCCGGGATTCTCCCATTCCGCCTTGGCGTAGATCTCCACCTCCGGCGACGCGGGACGAATTCGCGCCAAGCGCACCAGCGACGTATTGCCAATCAGGTCCAGCAGGTTTGCCGGCCCGCGCAGTACTTTATTGGAGTTTTGAATGGTGGCCGCCCTTGCGTTTGTTGCCATCACTGCAATAGACTTCTTATTCTAGGGGCAGGTTCCGAATTGTGTCAACCGGCGGCCTGTTTGTAGGGGTATGGCTTGCTGTACAGTATCATGACATCCTTTACAGGTTGTATCAGGACATCCTTTACAGGAGGGCATAGAGTATCTCTCGGAGGGAGAGGGGGGAGAGATGCCTTGGGGAGTGAGGGATGTGATGGAGCAGCGGA